>ERZ859937.21-NODE-21-length-84604-cov-19.627672_pt1 | contig 84604 bp, 79 predicted proteins | sample MGYA00509985_ERZ859937 | MGnify/ENA primary metagenome ERZ859937 (study PRJEB30046, sample SAMN00715169) | human gut metagenome | study: EMG produced TPA metagenomics assembly of the A metagenome-wide association study of gut microbiota in type 2... | reverse complement strand
TGGCCAAAGTGACAGCCTGCCTCTAACAACTGGTCAAAATTAGTTCTTGACATTTCTTTGTTCTTGTTAATTTGTTTACTTTCCTTTGAGTTAAATTGAACCAGCCCACGAGTAACGAATGTCGAGTTTTGAGTTCTGAATTTTGAGTTTTGAATTGGTCGGCTTCGCCGATTTTGAATTTTGAATTTTGAATTATAATTCTAACTCACAACTCCTAATTCGTAATTCCTAATTCGTAATTCCTAACTCACTCTTTCGGTCTTGCGGGTTTGGATGCTAAACTTTGGAGATATGCTAAGCCACACATATATATATAAATAAGGTGTCCCAGCCGTTCTCCATATTTTAACGCTTGCTGAACTGGAAGCGACGGCGAGCCTTCGGCTGACCCGGCTTCTTACGCTCAACCTCACGTGAATCGCGAGTGAGGAAGCCCTGACCCTTAAGAGTCTTCTTGTCCTCAGCGTCAACCTTTACAAGTGCGCGGGCGATAGCGAGGCGAAGAGCCTGGCTCTGACCGGTGAAACCGCCACCGTCGAGGTTGCACTTGATATCATATTTCTCTTCCACACCGAGCAGGAGCAGCGGCTGCTTAACCACATACTGCAGAATTGCTGATGGGAAATACTTTGCGAGTTCTTCCTTGTTGATTGTGATCTTACCGGTGCCCTCTGTGAGATAAACACGAGCTACGGCACTCTTACGGCGACCAATTGCATTTATCATTTCCATCTTCTATTCTTTATTTATACTGGTTAATATCAATTGCCTTAGGCTGCTGAGCCTCGTGCTTGTGCTCTGTACCATCGTAGATGTAGAGATTGTCAAGCAGGTGACGGCCGAGAGGACCCTTGGGGAGCATACCCTTCACAGCGTGACGGATAATCTTGTCCATTCCGTCAGGACGCTTGCGGAGCTCTGCCGGAGTGTTGAAGCGCTGTCCACCAGGATAGCCAGTATAACGTGTGTAAACCTTGTCTGTTTCCTTCTTGCCAGTGAAAACAGCCTTGGCTGCGTTGATGATGATAACGTTGTCACCACAGTCCACGTGGGGAGTGAATGACGGCTTGTACTTTCCGCGGATGAGCTTTGCTACTTTAGAGCAGAGACGACCTACTACCTGGTCTGTGGCATCGATTACCACCCACTCCTTCTTAGCTGTTTCCTTGTTTACGGAAATAGTCTTGTAACTTAAAGTGTTCATTGTTTAATTTAAAAATTACTACTAAAAAACGTTTTATTTTTGTTGCACGAGCGATTCACTAACCACGCCGTTTGGCCTTTTCTATAACGAGCGCTATTAACACCCTCATGCAGGGGACTCTAAGTGTATCCCCAAATAATCGGTCCGCAAAATTACTCATTTTTTATTATATAAAGAAATCATGCTTTTAAGCAGCCCGCTTATTTACATTTATTTAACAGAAAAACAATACTTTAGCAACATCTGTACCCAACAGAACACGAAAAGGCGGCAAACTACGAGCACAATGTGCTGCAATTTGCCGCCTTTAATATTTCTGTAGTAAATCCTTACTCGCCGAGGCTGATAGCCTCCTGAGGACATACGCTAGCGCATGTACCACACTCTGTGCAGAGATCAGGGTTGATTGAATACTTTTCGCCTTCAGAGATAGCCTCTACCGGGCACTCACCAATACATGTACCGCATGCGATGCAGTCGTCGCCAATTACATAAGCCATAATTAAATTCTATTTAAATGTTATTAATGTTATACTACCTAAAATTAGATGATGCAAAGATAGCGTTTTTCTTCGAAATACCTACAAATGGGTAGTGATTTTAACTTATTTACACATTCCACTCCATTTTGCTATATCCGTATTGCATTTTTTTGGTGGTAAGCCAAAGCAATAACATTGGGTTAATGTCGTTATATATTATTATGAGACTCGCAGCTATACTGATATTTTTAGCGGCCATGCCATCTATGTTAGGCGGCATGGCTCACGCACAGCAACGTACGGTACAGAACCGCCCGTATACCGACTTGCGTCCGTTTCACTTCGGTGTCGTAGTAGGCACACACTTGCAGGATATGGAGCTGACCAACGTCGGTCCGCAGACTTATATTGGCGAAGACGGACAAGAGCATCAGGCACTTGTCACCGTCGACCAAAGCCGTTGGGATCCTGGCATCAATGTCGGAGTACTCGGCGAGGCACGCCTTACGGAGCATTTCCAAGTGCGCGTGGCACCGATGATGTATTTCGGCTCGCGCCATATCGTATTCCACGACCTTAACAAGTTGGATGCCGACGGACGTGCCGAGGAGTCGCGCCAGGACATCAAGTCGGCTTACATATCTTGCTCAGCCGACATGATTTTCGCCGCACCTCGCTTCAACAACCATCGTCCATACCTTATGGCAGGACTGGCTCCGATGCTCAACCTCAACACCAAGCGCAGTGACAACCTGCGTCTGAAACGCTACACCATGGCAGTAGAAGCCGGCGTAGGATGCGATTTCTACCTACCTTTCTTCAAACTGCGCCCCGAGCTGAAATTCGTCTACGCACTTGGCAATTCGCTCGACACCAAACATGCCGACGAATTGCGCGACAAGAACATGCTCAAGTATGCACAGGCTGTAAGCAAGGCAAGCACCAAGATGATTGTGCTGAGCTTCTACTTCGAGTAGTTCCTACCCTACTTGCGATGTAGCGATATGCCTACGTCGCTTATACCTGGCAATATCTCACGCTTCATGTCGTGACGTACACGTATATGTATTGAGTCGCCTTCCTGCAATTGCAGTGCGGCTACGGGGAAACGGTATTGGTGGAAATTGACGCCAGAGCCCGATGCATTGCCATGTCGGTCGGTAATCTTACAGTTCACCGTGTCATTGATAATAGTGTCCCGAGGATAGATATGCTGCTCAACTATTAGTGTTATGGCTGTGAACGGATAGGCTTCGCTGGTTCGCAGTCCAAGCCACATATCGTATGTGTCCGTACCGTCAACAGGACGTATGTCGAACGACAGCGTATCATTTTTCTCCCACCCTGATATTGGCGTTGATGCGTAGCGGTCGTACACGAGCCGACTATTGCATGCCGATAAAATCAGCAGCGACATCGCGACCAACAATGCAAAACATTTGCTATTCTTCATTTTTCCTTCCAAGTATCTTTTTTTATATTAGCTTTATTAAGCAATAACTATTAACGGAATGAGGGTGTGCCATAAAAACACACCCTCATCCTATTTTATTACTGTACATCAGCATTAGCCTGAGGCTGCTGCTTTGGCTGCTGTGCCTGTGGTTTTGCAGGTTGCTGCTGCGGCTTAGGTTGCTGCTGACCCTGCTGATTAGCCTGCTGTTTTTGCTGCTGACCCTGCGGCCTGGGCTGCTGTCCCTGCGGCTTATGATGCTGCTGTGCCTGTGGTCTTGGCTGTTGCTGCTTATCGGCAGGAGCCGGCTTTGGCTGTCGCTGTTCGCGCTGCTTCGGCTGCTTTGGCTCACGCTGCTGATTATTGGAAGGCTGCTGCTGACGATTCGGACGATTCTTTGCCTTCTTCTTTTTCTTCGCCTTATCAAAACGGCTGATGTCGGCATCCGCCAAAAGGTCGGCAGGACGGTCGGATGTGCTCACTGCATCTCCCTCGTCGAGCACCTCAGGTTTTTCGCCACGACGGTTCATCTCAATGACAGCACGCGCACGCTCCGCCGTGATGGTGATAAGGTTGGCAGCTATCGACTTGTCTGTCGAATACGTTACAAGCCCAGCCAGAATGTCTGTCTTGAACAAATACCAGTCGCTGTCGTCGGTCTGCAATACGACATCGCGAGCCGGCATCTTGCGTCCAGCCTCAACATAGTCATCAACCTCATAGTTGAGACAGCACTTCAGCTTAGCGCACATTCCGGCAAGCTTCTGCGGATTAAGCGAGATGTCCTGGATGCGTGCCGCATTGGTGCTGACGCTCACAAAGTTCTTCATCCATGTAGCACAGCACAGCTCACGACCACACGGTCCGGTACCGCCAATGCGTCCAGCCTCCTGTCGAGCACCAATCTGTTTCATCTCAATACGCACGTGGAAAGTGTCAGCCAGAACCTTGATGAGCTGTCTGAAGTCAACGCGCTCGTCAGCAATGTAGTAGAATATGGCCTTGTTGCCATCGCCTTGATACTCCACGTCACCTATCTTCATCTGTAGTCCGAGGTCCTTGGCTATCTGACGACTCTGTATCATGGTGCCATGTTCGCGGCTCTTTGCTTCATAATACTTGTCCATATCAGTAGGCTTGGCTATACGGTATACGCGCTTTATCTCATCAGGCGACTTCAGATTGGCTTTCTTCACCTGCAGCTTTACAAGGCGTCCGGTCAGCGTCACAACACCGATGTCGTGTCCAGGGTTTGCCTCAACAGCCACGGTATCTCCTTTTTGAAGGTCAAGGTGATTGACATTGTGATAGTAACCCTTACGTGTGTTCTTGAACTGCACCTCAACGAGGTCTGTATCCTCCTCGTTGCCAGGCACGTCATACAACCAGTCGTAGGTGTTGAGCTGTCTGTCCTGCCTACCGCAAGCGCAGTGGCTGAGCCCGCGGTCGGTGTCGCGGGATATATGGAATTGCATGTCCTTGAATTCTTTCATCTATTTGCGTGTTATATATATTATTGATTGTAGAGCTATGTCGAAAAACACAATCTTTGAATTGGCGTTCTGTGTTATGTCGCGCAGTGCACGTTCGAACATCTCGCTAAACTCGATGATGTTGCGCTCGTTGATGAACGGTGCGAAGCGCGACGCAAACTGTTCTTCATTGACAGTCATATAGGTGAGTCGCGGGTCGTGGAAGTTGTACATGAAGTTCTCGCGTATCATACGGCTGAAGTACACAAGCAGTCGCTTTTGTTTCTCACGACCGAAGGCAGCAATACTTTCACTCCATTTCTTGAGTTCCTTGACGCGCTTGGCGTATGCCAGTCGCATGAGCATCGTAAACAGGTCGAAAAACATGTTATTCTCATTGCCTGCCTGCAACGCTCCTGTGGCTTCTGTCCACGAACCTCCTGCTATGCGTGCAATGCGATGGGCGAGGTCCGCTTCGATTCCACATCGTGCCACAAGTGCCTGCTCTATGTCGTCGTCGGCAATGCGCTTGAAGTCGAACCGTTGCGTTCGGCTGCGTATGGTTTCGAGCAATCGGCCCGGATCTTCGCTCACAAGTATGAACACTGTTTGCGTAGGTGGTTCCTCAAGCAGCTTGAGCAGTTTGTTGGCACTCGTCTGGTTCATGCGTTCGGGCAACCAGACTATGCACACCTTATATCCGCCCTGACTCGACTTCAGACTCAGCTTGCGCGACAAGGCGTCGCTCTCAGCACCCGTGATTACAGCCTGCTGGTTCTCGGCATCCATCTGCGCCATCCATTGTTCGAGCGTGAAATACGGTCCGCGCATTATCATCTCGCGCCACTGACTGGCATAGTCGTCGCTCGTGGGCTGATGTTCCGACCCCATGCTGGGCTTCTTTATGGTGGGATAGCTGAACACAAGGTCTGGGTGAGTCCATTGGTTCAGCAGTCGGCTATGACCAAGCAGTTCCGAGGCGAAAGCCATGGCAAGCGCCATCTTGCCGCAGCCCGTCGGACCGCAGAACAGCATTGCATGTGGCACGCGCCCCTCGTCAATGAGCTGGCGCAACTGCCTTTTGGCCCCTTCCTGGCCTATCACTTCGTCAAACTGCATATTGTTGAATTACGAGTTATGAATTACGAGTTTGTTGCGGCAAGCCGCAATTATGAGTTACGAGTTGGGAATTACGAATTACGAGTTAGGAGTTTGGAATTATGAGTTTGGAGTTTGGAATTACGAATTACGAGTTTGGAATTTGGAGTTACGAACTGGGAAGTTTATCCTATCTCCTGATTTTTTAATTGTTTAAAGCAACCAACTCCTAATTCCCAATTCCTCATTCCTAATTGCCGAAGGCAACCAACTCCTAATTCCTCATTCCTAATTCTTCACTCTTACAGCAACCTCTTTGCCACCTCCCTAACCGAGTCGACAGCCGACACGGTATAGAAGTGAATGTTGTGAACTCCGGCAGCATAGAGCTGTCGACACTGCTCGGTGGTCCACTCAATGCCCAACTGTCGGGCGTCGTCGTCAGTCTTGCACTTGAGCACTTCCTGCGCCAACTCCTGCGGGAGGTCGCAATGGAACGTCTTGGGCACTACCGTAAGCTGCGACAACTTGGCAAACGGCTTCAGTCCAGGAATGATTGGCATCGTTATACCCATTTCGCGGGCACGCTTCACAAAGTCGAAGTACTTCTGGTTGTCGTAGAACAGCTGCGTCACCGCATAGTCGGCTCCGAGGTCTTGTTTCAGCTTGAGATACTCCATATCCATCTCGATGTTGGGTGCTTCTTCGTGTTTCTCGGGATAGCACGCCACACCGAATCCGAACTTTCCGCCAGGATTCTTTATCGGCGTTCCGTCGTTGAAGAATCCTTCATTGAACTTATTCACCTGCTCTATCAGCTCTGTCGTGTGCGAGTAGCCGCCTGGCGTAGGCATATATCGGCTGTCTTCCTTGGCCTTGTCGCCACGCAACAGCAGCAGGTTTTCAATACCGAGAAACTGAAGGTCGATGAGTTCATACTCTATGTCGAAGGCACTCGCTCCGCTGCATATCACGTGCGGGATGACGGGTATGCCGAACTTGTTCTGTATGGCGGCAGCTATGGCTACCGTACCCGGTCGACGACGCAAGCGCAGACGCTCATACTGTCCGCCCTCCACCTCACGGTACACATACTCGCTGTGGTGGGTGGTGATGTTGATATACGCAGGGTTGAATTCCTTAAACTTCTCTATCGTCGAGAACAGACGCTCTGTTCCGGTGCCCTTCAGCGGCGGCAGCACCTCAAACGAGAAGTGTTTGCTTCCGTCTGTGCTGTTCAGTATCTCCTTGATGTTCATTTTTCGTTGATGTATTGATTATCCTAAAAAACCTTGTGTATTTCCCTTTTTCTATTTCTTCACCGTGCTCCTCACTGTGCTCCAGGCATAAGCCATCACAATGGCATATCCTACGAGCGGAATGAAGAACGGCAGCACGAAGTTGCCTGCATGGTCGGCAGCGTAGCCCATCAGCAAGAATCCGCATCCGCCTACCGGAGTCATCATGAGTATCGACGAGGCACTCTTGGTCAGTCCGCCGAGTCCGCGCAGGGTGAGTGCAAAGATGGTCGGAAACATGATAGCCTCGAAGAAGTAGTTCATCATCAGCGCTGCCATAGAGATATTGCGACCCATGTCGAGCAGCAGCACAGCGATACAAGCTACCGTACCCACTGCACAGATGAGCAGATATTTCTCGGCTGCTATATTACTCATCACGGCTGCACCAATGAAGCGCGCCAGCATGAACAGTCCCAGACCTACGGTCAGCACCGTAGAGGCTGTGGCTGGCTCCATCCATCCCTGTCCTGTGACATAGTTGATGAAGTATGAATTGATTGAAATCTCTGCCACCTCGTAAGCGAGCAGGGCTGAGAGTCCGAATACGAAGCAGCGGTTCTTGAACAGGCGCGAGATGTTATGTCCGCCCTGTTGCGTCTCCTTATCGTCGGTGTGCTTTATTTCGGGCAGGTTTACACGTGAGAAGATTACGGCAATGAGCAGCACGAGGGCACCCATTATCGAGTATGGTATCACAGCATTGCTGCCATCGCCTGTCGATTCGCTCTGAAAGAGGAAGCTGCCAACAACGAGTGTAGCAAACATCGAACCTACTCCGTTGAACGACTGCGAGAAATTCAATCGTGCTGTAGCAGTCTCTTTAGGTCCCAACTCCGTAACGTAAGGATTGGCAGACACCTCAAGAAATACGAGTCCACAACCTATGACGAACAGTGCCACAAGATATGGATAGAATGTTCCCGCCATTGAGCACGGAATGAAAGCCAGCGAACCAAGTCCGAACAGCACCAATCCCGTCACAACTCCGCGGCGATAGCCCATACGATTGATGAACAATCCTGCCGGAATGGCCATGAGGAAGTAGCCCATATATGTTGTCACCTGTATCAGCGACGACTGGGTTATTGTAATGTCAAGCTCGGTCTGAAAATGCTTATTGAGCACGTCGAGTATGGCGCGAGCAAAGCCCCACATAAAGAATAGTGAGGTGATGAGAATGAACGGCACCGCATACTGCTTGCTGCTCAATGATATCTTATTTTCTTTCATAATGTGCAAAATTAGACAAAAATACTGAATTATAAGTGTTTTGTCCGAAAAAGATACTTAATCTTTTAGACAATAAAGCCCCGACTTGTGCAAGTCAGGGCTTTATTGTAATATCAAATCTGCCTATTGATAACTTAGTAGGGCAGTGTAACTTTGAACATCGGGTTGTCAGTATGCTCCTTCTTTATTACGTCGATGAGCTGCTGTACTATTTCGGGGTGCTTGTCTGAAACGTCAATGTCCTCGTGCAGGTCGTTGGCGAGATTGTACAGGCGTGGCTTGCCCTTTACTACTATCAGCTTCCAGTCGCCACGACGCACGCCAATCTGGTTGGTCTCATGGAACTCCCAGTACAGGTGGTCGTGCAGCTGCTGCTTGTCGGCATTGCCCAGGAGTGTCGGCGCGATGCTGATGCCGTCGAAACCGTCGCCCGGCAGGGCACGGTTGGTGTAGCGCTTGCGGAAGTTCTTCACACCGGCAAGGTCGCAGAATGTAGGCATAAGGTCGTAGAAGGCAAACTGCAAGTCGCTTGTTGTGCCAGCCTGAATGCGTCCGGGCCACCATGCTATGAACGGAATGCGTATGCCACCCTCGTAGCACTGGCGCTTCAACCCGCGCAGTTTGCCGTCGCGACCGAAGTATTCGGGATCGGCACCGCCCTCCTCGTGAGGTCCGTTGTCGCTTGTGAAGATGACGAGAGTGTTCTTGTCGAGTCCCTTCTCTTTCAGTTTGGCCATCACTTCACCTACATACGAGTCCAGACGGGTTATCATTCCGGCGAAATGGGCGTGTGTATGCTCCACGGGATTATAGCGCGAGCCTTCCTGTCCGCCCCAAGTCTTGTCGACGAAGAACTTCTTCTTGTAGCCTTCGAGTATCTGGTCGTCGGGCTGAGCCAACTCGGCGTGGGGCAGCGTGTAGGTGAAGAAGCCCACAAACGGATGCTCGGCATCCTGACTGTCAATCCACTCCAGGGCCTTGTCATGTATCATTCGTGCCGAATACTGGGTGCGCTTGAAGTAGTCCTTGCCAAACATCGGATACTTGATGTTCTCCTCCATCACCTCACGCACTACGGCTGTGTCGCCCTGCGAACGCGAGAAGCGGTTGAGGAAGTTGGGATAATACAGATGAGCCTGGAACTGGCAGATGTAGCCATAGAACTCGTCGATGCCCCGCTTGTCGGGTGTTGATGCCGAACCTTCATAACCTCCAGCCCACTTGCCGAACACACCTGTGCGATAGCCGCGGTCCTTGAGCATTTCGGGCAGAATCTTATGGGCAGGGTCGTAAGGCTCCTGACCTACAACGGCGAAGTCGACGTTGTCGCCATACTTCACGGTATTCTTGTACGACCAGTACTCCTTGTTGCCACGCACATGCGAGTGTCCCGAGTGCTGACCGGTCATAATGGTAGCTCGCGACGGTGCCGACACGGGTGAACCGGCGTAAGCCTGCGTGAAGCGCATGCCCTCGCTTGCCATGCGGTCGATATTGGGTGTAGAGATATACGGCTGACCATAGCAAGCAAGGTCGCCATATCCCATGTCGTCGCACAATATAAATATGATGTTGGGGCGTGCAGGATCGTTGGCCTTAGCGGCCTTTGCTGTCTTAGCCGCAAGCAGCGTTGGCACGCAAGCAATGCCTGCCGAGGCTAATAGAAGAGATTTGTTCATATCGATTGTTGTTTGTTTTCCTTTGCAAAGTTAATGCTTTTTATTGAGACCCAAAAGCCCTCCGGCAATCATCACGATGCCGGAGGGCTGAAAATATATTAATTCAAATATATATAGAGAGAGAAATTCGATAGCTGCAGTACAGCATTCTGCTTATTTGCCGTTAAGATACTTTTGGGCAAGATTTAGCATTTCGCGTATACCATTGTCGCGTGCGCTCTGCTTCATGTCATCAAGTATTCCTACGCATGATAAGCGCTCGTTGTGGAGCAGAAGATTGCCGTGCTCGCGGCACAACTGCAGCATCTTGTTGACGGGCGGCATGATACGGTTGGCAAAGAAGGTCTGGTTCTTGCCGGCAAACTGTACAATCTGGATATACTCGGTGCGCAAATCGTTGAATCGCTGTATGAAGTCGCCGCTGTTCTTTATGGGCACATCAATGCTGCTGGCTTTCTTGTTGTCCTGCGGACGATACACTATGCTGTTGCCCGTATTGCGGTCCCAGCGTATGATGGTGCCGTCGGAGTTGACCGTGATTGTCGTGTTGGTGCCATCGGAGTCTGTAGTCGTTGTAGTGGTTTTGGTGACGGTCTTTGGCAGCGACCTCACGTATTCGGGGTTCATACTGTATACATGTATGATGTCTACATACCACATTTCCTTATTCTTCTTGTCCTTCATGCCTTCATACCATGCCAATGCATAGCACGTGCGACGCTTCGAATCGGCAGGGTCCTTGAAGAACTGCACGAAGTAGTTGCGGTCGGGATGTGACATAAACCTTATCGACTTTTCCGAATTCTTACCGTAACCTATTGCACGGGCAGAGCCGTCATTGCCTGCGCTACGCTTATCCACCGAGTAAGCATTCGCCTGATCGTCGTTGAAGGCATCCATCAGCTGCTTGAACTTGCCACTGTTCTTGGGCACAAGAAATACATTCCTTTCATAAACGCATTGCTTGCCGTCGGTGTCGGTTTCGGTTTCCTTGGAGGCTGACACTTCTTCAACAGCGCTTTTCTTGAACTGCTCCACCACCCTTGCAATATTAGATTGAGCTGCAGCAAATGCCGGAACGAGCGCAAGGGCAATAATCAATGTGAATATCTTTTTCATAATCGTCAATGTTTTATTAGGTGTATCATATAAAATCTAAATCATTATTATATTACGTTAGTAACATTCATTGGTTGAATCTTCGATGATTTCGTCAGTTGCATCTTCTATTAATTCATTGAGCATATCAACTGCAAGCAACGTATTGCGCACTTCTTCGACAAGCCTAAGCGATTCCATAATGTCACGCTCAATACTTAATCGTTCTTCTTCAGGCAACTGATGAAGGGCTACCAGACAATCTTCAGATGAGACATTCCGGCTGACATTGGCTGCGTGAGCAGTGCTGTCTACGGCTGGAGTCTGCGCAAGATAAGTCTTTGGAGGAGCTATATAGTAGCGACGACGAATGCTTTGACGGTGGCGTTGCGGCTGGGGCTTTACCCTCACTGAGTCACTCACGACACTTCGCTCTGCCTCTTCGTCTGTTACCGTGTGAGTCGTGTCTTTCTGTATTACCGCTGACGTGAGCTGCGGAGTAGGAGCCGAAGGATGATGCACCACCAACAGCAGAGCTACGGCAGCTGCTACAGCCACTGCCCCACTCCATATAGCGGCAATGCGGAATCTACGGCGACGCGGAGCAACGACACGATTGTCGGAATCAACGCCTGTATCAACCCGCTCAACCGATCCGTCAAACTCTGGTACCTCACCTACAGGCATACCCTCGTCAAAGTAGGAGAACATGTCACGATAAGGCTGCAAGTCGTCAGGCAAGTCGGTAGCCGAACGGAAGTAGCGCGCTATGAGCTGCTCCTCGTCAACGGTAGTCTGACCGTTCATATATCTGTCTATGAGTTGCTTGATTTCCATAGCTGTCATTTTATTGTGATTAAAACATCTTACAAGTTACATTACCAATTATCCGAATTACTCAACCCGTTGTCGGGCTCGCATTGCTTCCAATAGCTTACGCCTGGCTCGTGACAGGAGCGTTGACACCGAACCTACACCGATACTGAGTATTGCGGCTATCTGCTCGTCGGTCTTGCGTTCCACCTGACGCAGGTGCAGCACCTGATACTCGGTGGATGGCAACGCCTGCATCTTACGTTCAAGCCAACGCTCATCGTCGGCTACTTCCATAAGAGTGTCGGGCTGTGTGTGGAGTTCGTCGACAACAGGTCGATTGTCCATCGGAATAGTGCGGCATCGCCGGTGGAAGTCAACTGATAAGTTGCGTGCCACAGTAACGACAAGGGCTTCGATACGCTCCACCTTCAACTCGCCACGCAGCGACCACAGCTTCAGCAGCGCATCCTGCGCCACATCCTCTGCATCGTCTGCGTCGAGACCAAGGCTACGTGCTGTAGCCACCGAGCGGCGGCGCAACACTGGTGCTATATGTTCAAACTCCTTGTCTTTCATTCTTTTGGTTTTCTGATATATAAACGCACAAAGGCTCGATTTATGAACGAGATTAACTTTTATTTATATTTGAAGGCCACAACTTCGCCAAAAATACACATAGATATATGAAAACAAAAAAAGACGGCGAACCGAAGCTCGTCGTCTTTAATTATTATTTGTTATTTCCTTGTCGACTTGTATATTGTCTAATTGTCAACAGTTTTCTTAAGTATTACTTAATAGAGAGAATCTGCTGTGCATTGGGATCGTCCGGACGAATCTCTGCGAGCTTCTGTGCCCACTCCTTTGCCTCAACCTTCTTATCGTTCTGGATGTAGTGAACGGCGAGATAGGTGTAAGAGATAGCGAGCTTGTTAAGCTCAGCAGCTGTCTTCTCTGCCTTCGGCTCTACGAGCGAGATGTACTGCTGATAGTAAGGCAGAGCGCGACCTACCTTAACATCAGGGTTAATCTGATGGTTCATAAGAGCACGCTTCCAAACTGCGTAAGTAGCAGCATAGTCATACTTCTCAGCCATGCGAGCGTATACCTTGTCAGCATTCTCGAATGCAGCCTTCTTAACAGCATCAGTAGCTCCCTCTACAGAAGCCTCGTCGATGTAGATGTCGGCAAGAGCATCAAGCTCCTTGTATGTAGCATTCTCGCCAGCCTCTGTGATGTACTGCTCCATAGCGGCAACAGCCTCAGGGAAGCGATGAGCCTTAACATAGAGACCAGAGATGAGCTTGTTAGTCTCCTTGTTCTCAGGGTCAACCTCAGGAATGTGCTTGTAAGCAGCGATAGCCTCGTCAAACTTGCCAGTGTTCATAAGAGCCTCGGCATAGTAGATATAGTCGTTGGCTGTGTACTTGATAGTATCAGTTGTGTTGAACAGCTTGTTACCATAGTTAACAGCGTCCTCATACTTCTTAACCTTGTCAGAAGCATACATACCTACACGATAGAATGAAGAGTAGTGAGGATACTTCTGAACACCAGCAGCGGCAAGCTGCAGAGTCTTGTCATAGTCCTCAAGTACGTATGCTGTAGAAGCATAGTCGAAAAGGATATAGTCGTCGAGCGAGTTGATGTTCTGAACCTTGCCGTAGTACTGGAGAGCAGTCTTCAACTTATTGTTTGAAGAGTACATATAGCCAGCTGCAGCGTCAACAGGATAGTCAGGCTTTACCGAACGAAGCTTCTCAAGCATAGCTACAGCACCGTCAGCGTCAACCTTCTGATATACGCGAGCGTACTTTACATAAGCTGTAGGATCCTGAGGGTCCTGCTGTGTAGACATTTCATAGTAAGAAGCAGCCAAACCGCCGTCATCCTCAGCCGAAGCGATGTCGCCACGAAGGATATAACCAGCCGATACATTCTTGCCAACCTTCATTGCCATATCGGCATAAGTCTTGGCCTGCTCATAATTCTTTGCAACAAGGAATGCGCGACCAAGACCTGCAATAGCCTGTGCATTCTTCTTGTTCAACTTCATGAAGTCCTTGATCTGCGCCTTAGCTGCAACTGCATCACCCTTGGCGTCAACTACTACTTTTGTAATGGCATCAACCTGCGATTTAACGTCCTGTGCCATTGTTGGAGCAGCGATGCTGAGCATCAAAGCTCCTGCTACGATATATTTAATTGCTTTCATAATTCTGGTTGTTTAATTGTTCAATTGTATAAAGCCGCGGGGCAAAAGCTATTGTTTAATTAAAGGATTCTAATACGGTTTGTTGTTCACATTGACATCGCGGATTGCAATCTCACCACGAGTAGGCAGCAGACCAGCCTTGAACACGATGAGCTGTCCACGTGGAGACTCAATAAAGTGAGCAAACCCCCATGGGAGACCACGCTTGGGGTCGTTGAGCAGAGCATAAATGGTGCGTACAAACGGATAGCGACCGTTGAGCAACCATGCCTGATACGGTTTCCACGAATTCATTGGAGTGGCCTTATCGAGTTTTGACACCGACATTACGGTGATAGCCTTGTTCCAAGTAGTATTTGTTGAGTCGCGCTTGTCGTTAAGCCAGTTGCTTCCTATCACGCCAATGGCATTAGGAGTGCGAGCTACATAGTCGATAACATCTTTTGAGTCCTTAGCTGCAAACACGTTCGGACTATTGATTGGCTTGCCACCGAGAATTGAGTCACAGCAATAGTCGACAGCTGCCGACTTCTTGTTGTCGAAACATACCCAAATCTCGCCGAGCTTTGAGCCTGGGTTAACCTCACTCCAACGTGTCTTCTTACCAGAGAGAACAGCCTTTATATCATTGACTGTGATGCAAGAGTCGAGGTTTTTATTATTGCAGATGAGCGCCATACCATCGTATGCGAGAGGCACAGCCTCTGGCAACTGGTCGGTTCCCTTCAGATAATCATATTCTTTCTTAGTGAAGTTGCGTGCCGTAATGGTGAGCATCACCTTATTCTTTAGAAGCATGTTCACACCGTCTACCTCATTAGTATAGATAGGCTTTACCATTGCTTCGGGGCACTGCATCTCGAATACCTGCTTCAGTTCGTCAACAATCGGACTGAAACTCTCATCGGCAGCGAAGCTAATCACACCCGATGAGTTGGTGTCTGTACGGCCATCCTTACGCTTCTGCTGTCCGCACGAAACGAAAACGAAGGCCACGAGGGCTAATCCTACGATGAATTTGAAGGATAAGTTCTTTCTCATTATTCCTATGAATAAAAATAATGGCGTTATTCTGATATTTGAAATAACGCCGCTGTGTCTTGTTGTTTTTAAATGTTGCCACCGGGCAACCTCTCCAAGAATGGAGAGATTGCTCGGCTGCAACTATATCAGTTATTATTACTGTAAGCGGAATGTTACAGGTACCTGGTACTTAACACGAACAGCAGAGCCGTTCTGCTTACCAGGAGTCCAACGTGGCATACCCTTAACCACGCGCATAGCCTCACGGTCGAGTGACGGGTCAACCGAACGCAATACGTTAACGTCGGTGATAGAGCCGTCGCGCTCTACAACGAAGCCAACAACAACACGTCCCTGTACGCCGTTCTCGGCAGCTACAGTCGGGTAGTGGATGTTGTCACGAAGATAAGCCATAAGAGCTGCATCGCCACCAGGGAAGAGAGGCATCTGCTCTACTACGGTAAAGATCTTAGTCTCCTCCTCATGCTTTGGAGGTTCTGGAGCCTTGATTTCTTCCTTAGCCTTGAGCACAGCACCACCAACCTCGTCGTTACCCTCAACATTGAAGGAACCGATAGCCTTGGTACTCTTCTCTACTTCCTCAAGCTTGATCTCGTCCTCTTCCTTTACCTCTTCGTCCTTCTTGATGACAGGAGCGGTAAACTTAACTGAAGACTTAACCTGCTCAACAACCTTTTCAGGTTCGGTACGGATAACTTCCTTCTTTTCTACCTTAGCTTCCTTCTTCTTCTCCTGGAGACGAGCCAGCTCGACAGCCTGAGTATTCTCAACAGTCTTGTTGGCCTGTGCCATTTTCTGAAGTTGGAGTCCGAGGAAAAGGAGTACTGCAGCAAGGGCTACGATAATGATGGACCACACGTTACGCTTGGTAGTGCCCTTACGCAACTTGTAGGCTCCATATGCCTGGTTTCTGCCCTCAAATACGAGGTCAGTCCATTCATTGGATATCAAATCTATTTTTGACATTTCTTTGTCCTTTCTTTAATTATTAGTCACTGAATTACTTAATGCCGCGTTTTGCAAGAAGTGCTTCATCCTGCGGATTAATCTTGTCAATGACATACGTACCAATACTGCAGATAGTCATTTCGTCCAAAGCGTCTACCATGTTCTTGTAAGAAGCGCCATCAGTACATTTGATAATGATGGTCATAGTAGGAACCTTACCACTCTCGAGTTCACCCTTCTTGATTTTGCTCAACATAGCGTCATAAACGCTGTCAGGATAAGCTGCCGGGTTGGCAAGCTTCTTCTGGTCGAGGCGAATCTTAGCGGCCATGATGTCAGCTACAGGAGTAGAACCGTCCTCAGTAACGTGCTTGATAAGCACCTCACGAATACCGTTCTTGCCCCATGAAGTCTCCTTCAGGCATGAGGGATCGTCGTAGTTAGGTATACCATCGACATGGTAGATTTTGTCATTACCGCATACAAAGATAGTAACGGTCTGAGAAGCTTTGGCCGCGTTGCGGTCCTTGTCAGAGATGTTCTCATCGTTCGAAGGCATAGTCAAGTTCATCGTCTGGGGTTTAGCCAAAGATGTACAGAGCATGAAGAACGTGATAAGAAGCATCATCATGTCCACCATAGGCGTGAAGTCCACGCGGGTGTTCATCTTTTTCTGTCTGCTTGCTTTTTTCTTTGCCATGTCTTACTCCTCCGAATTTGATTTAAGCGACGTAATCAGGTAGTAACGGTTCTCGTTCATGTCCTGAAGCTCAGACATCATTTTCTTGATGACCTTGTACGGTGTGCCAGCGTCGGCCTTGATAGCCAACTTCATGTCAGCACCGTTGTTGTCGCGTGCCATTTTAACCCAGTCCTGGAACTGGCTCATCATTGTGCCAGTCTTGGTGCTGTCGGTAGGAATACCCTTGACAGCCTGGTACTCATTCATTTTGTCGCCTAAGCTCAGTGCGCTTGTCAGATCCTGCATATCAACACCGATAGTAGCAGCACCCTGTGCGGTTTCAAACTGCTTCTTATCGAGCTGTACACCATACTGATCGGCCATACCCTGAACGAGGTCGCCCATCTTCTTAGGGTTATCCATACCCACGAAGATACGGCCTTCCTTATCGCAGAGAATTGTCAGGACGTTTGTCTCCGGCACCTTGATTTCAGATACCGAGCCCGGTGTAACGACCTTCACTGCCTCATTCTTCACGAATGTTGATGTCAACATGAAGAATGTGAGCAAGAGGACCATCACGTCGGACATAGGAGTCATATCTATCCAGACATCCGCTTTCTTAACTTTTACTTTACCCATAATGATAAATGTTTTAAAGGGTTAGTAAAATTAAGCCTCGTCTCCGTGATTTGCTTCGTATGTCTGAGCAATAGTGTAACCTACTTCGTCAAGCGCGTATGTCAGCTTATCAATCTTGTTTGAATAGTAGTTGTAAGAAACTACTGCGAACCAAGATGTCAAAATACCAGATGCGGTATTTACAAGGGCCTCAGAAATACCCTCAGAGAGCTGGAGTGAGTCACCACCACCACCTGAAGCAAGAGCGGCGAATGAGCGGATCATACCTACTACAGTACCGAAAAGAGCGGTAAGAGTACCGAGAGTAACGATAGTAGCAAGGATAGGCATGTTCATCTGGAGTGTAGGCATCTCGAGCTGAGTAGCCTCCTCGTGAGCCTGCTGGATCTTAGCAACCTTAGCAGCACGCTTGAGGTTAGGAGTATTCTCCATTTCCTTGTAAGCAGCGATTGAAGCGCCAACTACGTTAGCAACACAACCCTGCTGCTTGTCGCAGATTTGCTGAGCCTTAGCCATATCACCAGCAGTGATAGCCTGCTTAACAGAGATAACGAACTTGCCGAGTGAGCTCTTACCGAAAGCGGTACGAAGAGCGAAGAAGCGCTCGATAGAGAGAGCGATTACAGTAAAGAGCAATGTAATGATCACAGGAACGACGATACCACCTTTGTACACAGTACCGAGAAGGCTACCGTCCTTAACAGCGTTTGCAGGGTCTCCGCCTACGAAGTTGTCAGGGTTTCCAAGTACGAACTTGAAGAAACATACTGCGAGGATGAAACATGCAACGATGATCCAAATTGCGTCTCTAACTCCCTGGAATCCTGAAGATTTCTTCTTAGGATTCGCTTTAGCTTGTGTAGTTGCCATAATTTTTTGTAGAATTTAATAAGTTATTAATGGTTAAAAATTTATCCAATATCTAAATGGTTAATACATTGTATGCGCACTTTATAAACTTTAGTATTTGCTTTGCGCTTTGGCAAAGGTAGCAAATAATGGCAAATAAACATACGCTTACGCGGTATTTAACATTTTTTATTTCAATCTAGCCAATACTTCCTTGATACGGCGCATTGCTTCGCGAATATTGTCGTCGCTTGTAGCGTAGCTCATGCGGAAACATTCGGGGTCGCCAAATGCGTCGCCACCCACAGTAGCGACATGACCTTCTTCAAGAAGATACATAGCCAAATCGGTTGAATTCTGTATTGTACGCTTGCCGTCGGTCTTGCCGTAGAAGCTTGAGCACTTAGGGAAGAGATAGAAAGCGCCCTCTGGCTTGTTCACCTCCAGACCCGGAATCTGCTTTGCCAATTCGACGATAAGGTCGCGGCGACGCTCAAAAGCCTGACGCATTGTCTCCACACACTCCTGCGATGTAGTATATGCAGCCTCGGCAGCCTTCTGGCTTACAGAGCAAGGACCTGATGTATACTGTCCCTGCAGTTTGTTGCAGCCCTTGACAATCCATTCGGGAGCGGCGATGAATCCGATACGCCATCCTGTCATTGCGTATGCCTTCGACACACCGTTGACGATGATTGAGCGTTCCTTCATGCCAGGGAACTGTGCGATACTCTCGTGATGGCCTATATAATTAATGTGCTCGTAAATCTCGTCGGCAAGCACATACAAGCCTTCATGGCGCTTGATTACCTCGGCGAGAGCCTCAAGCTCGTCCTTAGAATAAACGCTGCCAGTAGGATTGCTCGGCGAGCAGAGAATGAGCATACGTGTCTTTGGTGTTATAGCGGCTTCGAGCTGCTCTGGAGTAATCTTGAAGTCCTGCTCGAAACCAGCGTTAACGATGACCGGATTACCACCTGCGAGCTTCACCATCTGCGGATAACTCACCCAATACGGGGCAGGAATTATCACTTCTTCACCGTCGTTGACAAGTGCCATCACAGTGTTGCATACACTCTGCTTAGCTCCGTTAGATACGAGAATCTCTGCTGTTGTATAGTCGAGATTGTTCTCGTTCTTAAGTTTTGCTACAATAGCCTTACGCAAATCGATGTATCCCGGAACTGGTGAGTAACGCGAGAAGTTGTCATCGATAGCCTTCTTGGCTGCTTCCTTGATGTGGTCAGGAGTGTTAAAGTCGGGTTCACCGACACTGAGGTTGATAACGTCTACACCTTGTGCCTTCATTTCGCCACTCTTCTGCGACATAGCGAGTGTCGCTGACGGAGCGAGGCGATTAAGGCGATTTGATAATTCTGCCATAATTTCAAGTCTCGTTATTATTTCTTGCAAAATTAAAAATAAATTCTGACTTATGCGAAGTTTTTCATTACAAATAGAATACAAAAGGTTAAAAAAAGTTCTTATTACATTGCTTTTTATTTTGTTGTAATTGTTCGACCCGTCCATTCGGATAATTATGCGTAACTTTGCAGTCAATTATGGACAGAACATTTCATCAACGATTCAGCCCGCAGGCTTTCGCTGCCATACTGCTACTGGCGGTGTGCGCTCTGTGGTGTTTTCTTGTGCGCACTGGCGTGACACCACTGATAGGCTTGGCTTGCATGCTTGTTGGCGCAGCCGGTGTCGACCGTTCGATCAACACCACATACACATTCACAGCCGACGGACAGCTCGTCATAGCACGCGGGCGCTTGGGCAAGTGCCTTGTCATACCCGTAGGCGACATCATTTCGGCACGCAAGATCAGGGGCACGCTGATTGTGGCGAGCCACATCGTCATCGAATATGGTGCCGGACACATCACCTATGCACAGCCGTCTGAAGCCGACGGATTCATCAGAGAGATAAAACGCAGACAGGAACAATGATTACACATTATAATATTATTACGCGCGCGACTCTTATTATATGCATGATATTTGCCGCCAATTTCACCACGCACGCACAGGAAGACATCAGCGACGACGAAGTTGTGACCGACTCGCTGCTCACCGATACTCTTACAACATCACAGCACGCCCTGCCATGGACCGACCAGGTGCGCACACACATCAACCGACTGCTTGAGAGCGACATGTTCAGCACATCACAAGTGGGAATAATGGTATACGACCTTGATGCCGACTCTGCCATATATACCCACAACGAGCGACAACTGATGCGCCCGGCTTCGACAATGAAGGTGATAACAGCCATAACAGCAATTGACAAACTGGGCGGAAGCTATCGCTTCAAGACAGAACTTTGCTATACAGGCGAGGTGAGCAACGGCACACTCAACGGCAACGTCTACTGTGTGGGAGGATTCGACCCGCGATTCAACATTGACGACATGCGCGCCTTCGTGGAGGGCATACGCAAAATGGGAGTGGACACAATACGCGGCAACATATACGCCGACAAGACAATGAAGAGTGCCGACACGCTTGGATGCGGATGGTGCTGGGACGACGACAACCCTATACTCTCGCCACTGCTCATCAGCCGTCGCAACGTGTTCGTAAAGCGCTTTGTCGACGAACTGCGCGAAGCGGGCATCGTAGTGGAAGCCACACTGGGCGAAGCACGCAAGCCCGACGATGCCTACTGCATAGCAAGCCGCTTCCACTCTATCGACCAGATACTGATGCGCATGCTCAAGGAGAGCGACAACCTGTATGCCGAGTCGATGTTCTACCAACTGGCAGCCTCAACAGGCAACCGACGCGCTACCGCCAAAGATGCTGCCACGGTAATAGGCCGACTGATAAGTAAGGTGGGGCTCAACCCTCGGCGCTATCAGATTGCCGACGGTTCTGGACTGTCATTATATAATTATGTGTCAGCCGAACTGGAAGTGAAACTGCTACGCTACGCTTTCCGCAACAACAATATCTATCTGCATCTGCATCCAGCTCTGCCCGAAGCAGGCGTAGACGGCACACTGCGCCGACGCATGCGCGGCACATTCACGCAGGGCAACGTGTTTGCCAAGACCGGTACTGTCAAAGGCATCTCGTCGCTTGCTGGCTACTGCACAGCAGCCAATGGCCATCATCTGGCATTCGCCATTATCAATCAGGGTGTGATGCACCATTCCAACGGACGTGCATTCCAAGACCGTGTATGCACCATACTGTGCCAACCATAACCGATTATTATGAACGAAATAACAAAATACATAGAGCAGTTGCTTGCCTCCACCTCGCTAACAGGTGGATGGCTATCGTTTGTCACCCTCTCTATGCTATGCGCCACCGTAGCACTCATAGCATGGCTTGTCTACTTGCTGTGCATCAAGGTGGTGTCGCCACTGGCCGCGCGCATCACAAGCCACACCGATGTTGTATGGGACGACTATCTGTTTAACCCACAGATAATTAGGGCTGCGTGCAACATTGTGCCTGCCATTATCGTTTGGATGCTTATGCCTCCAATATTTTCCGACCACCCGATAATACAGAGCCTCATCCTTAAGGCTACGGCTATATACATAACCATAGCCACTATGCGACTGGCTACCACCTTTATCAGTTCGCTCAAACTCTTCGACAACGACAACGAAAAACGCTCAGCCACACAACAATATCTGCATTCCTTCTGCGGTGTATTGAAGATTATAGTGATGTTTCTCGGTGTCATCGTCATCATTTCTATCATCATCGACCGCAGTCCACTCACTCTTCTCGCCGGACTCGGTGCCACTTCGGCAGTACTTATGCTCGTGTTCAAGGACACCATAACGGGTCTTGTTGCTGGCATCCGACTCACAAGCAACAACATGGTGCGCAAGGGCGACTGGATAACGATGAGCAAGGCTGGTGCCAACGGTACAGTAGAGGACATCACGCTGTCAACAGTCAAAGTGCGCAACTTCGACAATACCATAGTGACCGTACCCCCACAGAAACTCATTGAAGACTCTTTCCAGAACTGGCATGGCATGGAGGAAAGTGCCGGCAGACGCGTCACTCGCGCCATATACATCGACTTCCGCTCTATAGCCGTAGCATCCGACGAACTCAAGAAGACTCTCGCAGCCGAAGGATTGATGAAACTGGAGGAGATGAACGGCGATGTTATCAATCTTACGCTGTTCCGCCGCTATATGGAGCGCTGGCTCGAACGACGCGACGACGTGGTGACAAACGCTACATTCCTGATGCGCCAGCTCGAACCCACCGAAAACGGACTGCCCATCGAGATTTACTTCTTCCTAAAGCAAAAGGAATGGAAGGCGTACGAACATCATCTCGCTGAGATAATGGAATGGATGTACGCTCTCGTGCCGAAGTTCGGGTTGAAGATATACCAGAGAATTTAAACTTTATTCCACCCTATTCTATACATTATTAATATTAGGCCACTGTGCTACAGGACGAACTGATATACCGGATACGACAAAGCTTCGGTTTTGAGCCGACACTCGACCAAAACCACGCACTCACCACATTCGCCGCGTTCATGACCGACCGCGACGACCGTGCCGTCATGATATTACGTGGCTCTGCCGGAACGGGCAAGACATCGCTGTCAGGCGCCATCGTGCGCACTATGCTGCAACTTAAACAACGTGTAGTGCTGCTTGCGCCTACCGGACGAGCTGCCAAAGTGTTCGCCATCAACTCCGACACGCCTGCATCTACCATCCACCGCCGCATCTACCGACAGAAGTCGCTCGAAGGCAATTTCTCGCTTGCACCCAACATGCACGCCGACACACTGTTTATGGTCGACGAGGCGTCGATGATTGCAAACGAGGGACTGCAGGGTTCGGTGTTCGGCACGGGCTGTCTGCTCGACGATCTCGTGCAGTTTGTTTATTCCGGACGCAACTGCCGACTGATGCTTATCGGTGACAAGGCGCAGCTTCCGCCCGTGGGCGAAGAAGAATCGCCAGCCCTGTGCGCCGACTTCATGAGCGGCTACGGACTGACCACATACGAGAGCGACCTCAACGAAGTGCTGCGCCAGAGCCAGGAATCGGGCATTCTGTACAACGCCACAGTTATACGCCAGATGATAACGCACGATGAAGCCACAGCCTTGCCACAAATACGCTTCCATGGTTTTGCCGACATAGTCAATGTTCCGGGCGACGAACTCATCGAGTCGCTTGCCACAAGCTATTCAGAAGTGGGAATGGACGAGACCATGGTGGTGACACGAAGCAACAAGCGCGCCAACATATTCAATCAGGGCATACGCAGCCAGGTGCTGTGGCGCGAGGAAGAGCTGACATCGGGCGACTGGCTTATGATAGTCAAGAACAACTACTTCTGGACCGAGCAGGATGCCGCCTTGAACAAAGCCGGACTCGCCAAGGACCCGACTTCGCACAACGCCAACCCTTCTGCCGCACCCGCACCCAATACCCCTGCAACCGACAACCAGCAGCAAAGTAGCCCTACCCCATCGTTCATAGCCAACGGCGACCGTGCCGTGATACAGCGCGTGCGCAACCATCGCGACCTGTACGGATTCCACTTCGTCGACCTTTGGCTTCGATTCCCCGACTACGACAACTACGAGTTGCAGGTCACGGCAATGACCGACTCGCTCTCTACTGAAGCGCCAGCACTCACGCACGACCAGAATCAGCAGCTCTTCGAGCAGGTGATGCTCGATTATGCCGACGTGCCCTCAAAGCCCGAACGCTACAAGAAGCTGAAGAAAGACCCCTACTACAACGCCCTTCAGATAAAGTATGCCTACGCCGTGACCTGCCACAAGGCACAAGGCGGACAATGGGCACACGTATATGTCGACCAAGGCTACATGACCGACGACATGCTTACGCCCGACTACATACACTGGCTGTACACCGCCTTCACACGAGCCACCGACAAACTGTTTCTCGTCAACTGGCCCAAGACGCAGACGGAGAAGCAATGACATTACTCGCATACTACATATTAATAAACACAAAATACACAAGTTTGTGTAACACAACCTTGTGTATTTTGTGTTTTTTCATTATCTTTGCGTTCGGACATATAACTCAATAATATATGGCAGCAAGAACAAGAGAACAAAGTTTTGTATTCGGAGTATCCGTATCAGACTATAATTTTATAGGACGAAAAGACGAAATCCGACAATTGAAGATGAACTTTGAAGAGGGTATCAACACTATTCTTATTTCACCAAGACGATGGGGAAAGACATCGTTGGTGAAAAAGGTGTGCGAAGAGGTCGACAAAGAAAGAGTAATCCCTATATTTGTAGATATATTCAAGTGTAAAACCGAATATGAGTTTTACAACACATTAGCCGAAGCCGTGCTTAAACAGACCGCCTCCCAAGCAGAGTTGTGGATGGAAAACGCCCGGGATTTCTTAGCACGTCTATCCCCAAAGGTCAGTTTCTCACCCGAACCCACCTCTGAGTTTGCTCTGTCACTTGGTATATCTACTAAGACACATACCCCTGACGAAGTATTGGAATTGGCCGAGAATATAGCACAGAAGAAAGGGAAAAGAATAGTAGTTTGTATTGATGAGTTTCAACAGATTGGCGAGATGCCTGATTCTGTAAGTATACAAAAAAGACTTAGGTCTGTATGGCAACACCAACGACTTACCTCCTATTGTCTTTTCGGTAGTAAAAAACATACGATGATGAATGTATTCCAAAAGAAAAGTATGCCTCTTTATCAATTTGGCGACTTCAAATATCTTAATAAGATTCCTACAAACACTTGGATTGAATACATCGTACAACATTTCAAAGACAGACAACGAACCATATCCCCAGAACTGGCAGGTGACATTTGCAAATCAGTAGACAACTATTCTTCATATGTACAACAACTATCATGGCTTGTTTTCTCACTAATTGACGAGGGCCAAACCGTAACAGAATCTCATTTGCGACAAGGCATCAACGATTTGCTTAACAGTCAGGAGCAACTATTCATGCAACAGATAGAACCACTGACTGCCTATCAAATGAATTTCATACGTTGTATAATAGCCGGACACAACGACGACTTTGGCGATACGGCAGTAAGAGAAGAGTTTCAATTGGGAAGCGTTTCCAACATAACCCGTCTGAAAACAGCTTTGGTAGAGAAAGACTTAGTAGAGAAGAATGGTAAGCAATTCTACATCAGCGACCCGGTCTTTGCCTTGTGGTTTAAACGCAGAATATTCTAATTTATCATACTGAATGACAATAATTATTCCAATACATAAGCATATGAAACACTTTAAGCTTTTCTTATTGGCATTGGCTATGACTGCTATGCCACAAGCCATCAACGCTCAGGCGCAGACCAATACACAAGCTATGGCTGCCGACGACCTTGATGCCAAGTACGCCACCGAACTTCTGAAGCCCGGCACCGAAGCCCCCGAGATTGCACTGAACACAATCGACGGCAAACAGTTCACGCTGAAGAGTCTGCGTGGCAAATACGTAGTGCTCGACTTCTGGGCTTCATGGTGTTCCGACTGCCGCCGAGACGCGCCCAACATCGTAGCCCTGTACAACAAGTTCCATCAAAAAGGAGTGGAGTTTGTAGGCGTATCGTTCGACAGAAACAATGAGTCGTGGAAGAACGGAGTGGCTAAACTCGCACTGCCCTACACCCAGGTGAGCGACCTGAAGAACATGCGCGAGTCGCCCGTATCATTGGCTTACCACATCAAGTGGATTCCTTCGGTCTACGTCATCGACCCCGAGGGCAAGGTTGCATTGGCAACAGTAATGTCCGACAAAGTCAGCGCCTACCTCACATCAGTATACCCCGACTGCGCCGAATGACCCTTACTACCGACATACTCCGCACATGGTTCAGGCAGTTCAACGCCGATTATTTCGGCGATGAGCTGCCTGTTCCTCGTCTGGTGCTGTCCAAGGCGCGCACACGACTGGGCACTATGGCGTGCAAATGCCAACGCCGTCTGCTGAAGCGTGTGTACACCGACTTCACCATACGCATCAGCACCTATTACGATTGCAGCGAGCGTGAATATCAGGAGACGCTGCTGCACGAGATGATACATTATTATATTATGTACAAGCGCATTCCCGACACGTCGTCGCACGGACGAGTGTTCCGCGAGATGATGCAGCGCCTCAACAGCCAGTACGGCTGGCACATAACGGTGTCGTCGTCGATGCGCGGCCACAAACTCAGCGACCCATCTGCCGACAAGGCCGTAAACACCTACGTAGTGCTTGCCATCGTGCTGCGCAACGGTCAACGTATGCTGTCGGTAGTGAGTCCGCGCTCGGCTCGCAAGATTGACCTCATGGCCCAGAGGGTGAACGAGATAGCAGCCCACTGCTGGTATATGACGCAGGACGACTACTTCCGCGACTTCCCCAAAGTGCGCAGTCTGCGCGCACGACGTGTAACGACGGAGGTGTATAACGAAAAAACGGCTGCAATGCAGCCGCTGAGTTTTAAGGGTATGGGGTAAGGATTATTTATAGTTGAGAGTTGAAAGATGAGAGTTTAGAGTTGAAAGATAGTTGAGAATTGAGAGTTGAAAGTTGAGAGTTATGATTACCTATTATAATTATAACGCCAACGACGTTATCAACAAAAGCATATCATAACTCTGAACTCTCAATTCTCAACTCTCAACTTTCAATTATCTCCCAACTGTTTCTTTTATCACCTCCGCTATTTCCTCTGCATCGCGCTTGTCATTAAACAAGCGTTCGGCTATTTCCCGTCCTCGCTGTCCCATCAGTCGCGCCTCTTCGGGATGCGTAGCAATATATTCTATGGCACGCTGCCAACCCTCCACATCACCATATTCTACTGAAATGCCGCAACCCTCGCGGTCGAAATCAACGGGTATCTGCGGGTTTCGGCTGCATATAATGGGCTTACCGAGGGCGAGAGCCTCAACCACTGTGGTCAGTCCGGCGGTGTAACGTGTCTTGTGACAGCATATCACCACACAGTCGGCATGAGCCACGTCTATTGCAATTTCGTAAGGCAAGAGTCCGCAAATCTCCTTCACCTCGATGTTGTCAGAGGGCTTACAGCGGCGCACAGCGTTGAGATTGGGATTGGGCACATTCGGGTCGGGATTGATTCCGATGAAGAGTCGCAGGTGTCGGCGGGTACGGTTGAACGCCTCGATAAGCGTAGGCTGGTCGCGTTGCTCCTTGCCCGTAGCTATGAATGTAAAGGTGTTGTTGGACGGACTGACCGCTATCGAGTCGTAGAAGTCGAGGTCGGCACCCCAATGGCCCACAACCATGTGCGCAGGTCGGGCTTTGCGCGATAGCAACGAGTCGTCGAAGAGCTTCTTCGAGAAGAATATCATGCGGTCGAGACCACAATAGAAGAGTCTGCCACAGAGTTCGCGCAGACGGCTTGCCGACTTCACCACGGGCTGATGGTGCCACACCACGATGGGGCGGCGATAGAGACCGATGGCTCGCAGCAGCACAATCAGCTCCAGTCCCTTGTAATGCGTAGCATAAATGGCGTCGAAATGTTCGCGACACGTCAGTATGCGCCACGCCGTATACAGCGCGGTGGCTATGCGCGAGCGGTCCTTACGGGGCGAGCGGTGCCACACTACGTCGATGCCATGGTCGCCAAGATGGCATGCTCCGTACAGAAAATGCGACGGAAACTCGCCCTTGCTCATTCGCCCAAGGCAGTATTGTATGTTTTGGGTATGATAAAAGTAAACCTTCATTTTATTCTTTCTTTCCGTGTTTTTTGACCCATTGCCTACTGGCGCTCGGCAAGATAGCGGTAGTTGTATATCTGCATGAACGGATGCACCACGGCACGCAGCAGAGCCACGGGGTCCTTCTCGCGGGTGTAGAACAGCGTGTGTCGGTATTTTATGTAATAGCGCTCAATACCCAGCAGTGCCGTCAGTCCGCGCCGGCACTCGTTGTGCAGCAATCGGATTCCGTCGGCAAAGATGCGGTTGTCGGCTGTAGGCATACTGCCCGGAGCCTCACAATGGGCAGCCATCGACTTACGCCAAACCCACTCAAGGAAGTCGCGTCGTGCGGCAAAGTGGGCGTTCATCCACGGTTTCACACGTCGGTAGTTGCACACGCCATACCATATCATATACAGAGCGTTGTCGGCACGGCGCACACGATGATGGTCTACGCGCACATAGGTGGCAGCCTGCTCATATCGGCGCTGCTTTACCAGCAGGCGGTCTATCAGCACAATGCTGTCCAATGCGGCAGCGGCTGTGGCAGTCATCACGTCGTAGCACGTGCGGCGATAAATCTCGGGCAGTTCCTGTTCGGTAGGAATCACGTCGAGCAGTTGTCGGCGCAGCATCTGGCAGTGGCCCATCATCGAGGCGTAGAACAGACGTATGAGGTTGCAGTTGGGCGTGCGGCGGTCGAAACGTATCTCGGCTCCCGAGTCGGAGAAAGGCTCCGAACGGCACACGCACATCATGCGCGAGCCTATAGCGTCGCGCTGCTCCTCCAGCTTGGTGGGCATCCAGATGTCGTCCTGGTCGCTCACGGCTATCAGTTCGCCCTCCGCCCGACGCATTGCCGAGAAGAAGTTGGCGTTAATGCCCATCTGTGCCGTGTTCTGAACGATGTGCATCGCCACGCCCTCGGGCGCACGGTCGGCATACTCGCGCAGCACCTCCATGGTGTCGTCGGTGCTGCAGTCGTCCTGCACTACTATCTCGCCGGGCAGCAACGTCTGTGCGAATATCGAGTCGAGCTGTTCGCGCAGATGGCGTGACGCACCGTTGTAGGTGCACATTACTACTGATATGGTCTTGTCCTGTTTCATAAACATCTGCAAAGGTACAGCAAATTATCCGTACAAATATAAGACAGGCAGTAAAAAAGTGTTACAAATAAAAAATCGATTCTAGAGATTTCAGAATGCGTTTTTTACGTTTTTTGAGGTGACAACAGTCTCCTCTCTCATCATTTAGGGCTTCTTTGCATTGCAAATGTAGTCCTTTTAGGATGTAAATGTAGTCGTTATAGAAGGTAAATGTACTACAGTTAGACTACAAATGTAGTACATTTGAAATAAAAAGGAGCTTTTTTATTTCGCAAGAATCAACGTCAGAGCGTTCCAACCCATATAACTCACTGTGTATAAACAACATAACAAAAGCCGCTCAAAACTCGAGAATTTCGCGCCAAAGATTTATTTGTGCGTTCAGCTCGCAGTTTTGAGCGGTTAGAAATGCAAATATTGTGTTGGAGCGTATCCGCGATGCAGCTATGTTCTATTCGCTTGCATGCTCCTGCAGACTGCAAGGTGTCAACTTCTTTGAATATATTATCTATTGGGTCGGTAATTAGGGCGGTTATCATTAAGGGATAATGAAAATAATTAATTATCTTTGCACCCAGTTTTTGATAGTCCAATGCGGAATGTTAACAGACAAAAAATAATCCTGACTGAGAAGAAATTTACAAATTTGTGGCTTGCCCGTCAAATGGATGTAAATCCGACAACGGTCTCGAAATGGTGCACAAATTCTTCACAGCCCGATATTCTGACTTATTTGAAAATCGCGAGTTTGCTTCAGTTGGATGTGAACGCGCTATATGATAAAAAGATTGTCAGTGACATCAGCGAGGGCATAGGAGCATATGAAATATGATTAAAAGAATAGGACATTTTATAAATATTATCCTGTTGTCGCTAGCTGTATTGACAACAGGCAGTTGCGACCGGCACGGCACGGCTTGGAATGAAATGGATAAAGCGGAGAACCTTATGGATGCCAAGCCTGATTCTGCCATTGGCGTATTGGAAAACATACCGGCCTCAAGTGTCAAGGGAAAAGAGGCGGCGGCCAGATATGCGCTGCTCAAATCCATTGCATTGGACAAAAACTGCATTGACACGACAACTTTCGATGTCCTTCAGCCGGCCATTGACTATTATGTCAAGAACGGAACCCCCGATGAGCAGTTTCGGACATATTATTATCAAGGCCGGATTTATCAGAATCAGGGGGATGATGATTCGGCAATGCAGTCTTTCATGAATGCTTGTGATTTGAGAAAACAGGTAACGGACTCTTTGTTACTGTCCCATACATTGGTGGCACAGGGCACTTTGTATCTCAAGCAGTACAAGATAAACGATTTTGTACATTATAATATGGAAGCAGCCAAACTATATAAAACCATTGGCAAAGACATCCTCGCAATAAAGAGTTATACGAATGCGCTTGATGGATACGTTATGCAGAACAACAAACCAGCGGCAGACAGCCTTATGTCCATTTGCGCACCGATGGTGAAAAAGAATCCCGAGGGAGAAGCTTTTCTGTTCCCTTCCTTATTGTCATATACTGTGAATTTCTGTTCATCCGATGAGATAAAAGAGGTCTTGACAGAATATCAGAACATGGAGCTAACAACCGATGAGACCATGATCTTTGCTGAAGGGTATTCAAAAATCGGAGAGTATGACAAAGCCATGACCCTCATTTCGAATATCAATCCGGCAGAAAACACCTGGGACTCGCTTAAATATGTTTCGATAAAGATTGATATTTTAGAGAGACAAGGCAAGTATAAAGAAGCCTTTACTCTATATCGGGATTACTCCGCCTCCCTTGAGCATTACCAAAAAGAATTGCTTTCACATGACTTATTGTTCTCCGATAAGAAGCATCAACTTGAAATGAAAAGTCTTATGGAGATTCAGGACAGAGACAGGATTATTTGGGGAACGTTGTGCGGTATATTCGGTTTGGTCATACTTGTGGGCTGGCTGTATTACCGTGGTTACCTTAGCAAGACCAAACGCATTCTGGCTGAGAAAGAGAATAAAAATCTAAGACTTGAGCAAGAAAACCTCAGATTAGAAATTGACCAGCTGGAAAATGAGCGTGACCATCTGAAGGAATTGCAAAAGGAACAGTCGGAACTGTCAAAACCTATCAAAGACGTGATAAAGAACAGGCTTGATTTGCTCAACGGTCTGCAGGCAAAAGAGATTACCAATAACGACCGCTATGCAGAGCCGTACAACAAATGGATTGACACTGTACGTAACGACAAAAAGAAATTTATGGACTCCACTCGCCTTGCTTTCGCGGCATCGCACCAAAAGTTTATGGAGTATCTCGAACAGCATGGATTGTCAACCGATGAAATCAATTATCTCTGTTTGTATGCTATAGGATTGCGTGGCAAGGAAGTAGGAGAATATATACAAATGAAACGCCATTATATCGTAAGCCATGAAATCAGAAAGAAGCTTGGCATTGACGAACACGAAACCAACATCGGTCCTTATATCCGTAGACTTATGAAAGGTTTCGAATAGTAACCGTATGTATAACTTACATCTTTGCAATAGCGCCGTCCTTATCACAAGGGCGGCGCTTTTTATAAAACAAAATGCCACATTTTCATATACAATGTAAAACTTTTTGTGGCAATGTAAAACTTTTTCTTTATTTATTTTTATAATATACTGTATATCAACAAAATAAAATCTGACGAGTAAAACTTTTATACTTGCTTGAAAACTTTATTTGTTGTAAATTTACGCCAAATTAAGAACAATAAACCATAACTAAAATGAGAATGAAAAAAGTAATTATTTTGGCAGGACTGCTATTGGTAATGGCACATGCTGCATTTGCAGAACAACGTGGTGTTCTTATGGAAATACATAACAAAAATATTCCTGAGAAAAACCTGTCTGTAAATCGTGCACCTATGCGTTTACCAATAGAAGTTGTTTATGATACCGATACACATAGAATAGAAGTTGTCGGAAGTGAATCTTTAATAGCTGAAATTTTTCTTTACAAAGCAGATGGAACTCTAGTAGACCACTCTTCAATAATAAATACAACTTATACAGTTCAAACTTCGGCTACATACATAATACTTATACAAGGTGATGAATGGTATGCAAAAGGAGAAATAGAAACATAATAAAAAACACCCTATCAATTCTAATGTAATCCTTTGAAACAGATGGCTTTACCAACTTAACAAAACTTTTAAAAAAGATTTAGTGGCTGTTTATCAGCAACTTTATAGATCTCAAGGTTTTACGCACTAATGTTAAATTGCATGAACATATTATCCCAAACAATTATTAAATACAGTCGTTTGTTTGTACAAGGTATAAACGAAAATGATGTTAGGATATTTTTGGAGTCATCTCCTAAATATCCAAACTTATTGTCTGTTGTACAAACATTACAATATTCAAACGTGCACGTTCAAGTTGGACAATGTAATTGGGATTATTTGAAGAATTTAGAATCTCCCTTTTTACTTCATTTAGCTTTGAAATTCCAAGAAACACTAATTATATCTAAATGGGATTCTAGATTAAATTGTCTAAAGGTATTAAACCCGAAAAACAACAAATGGGAAACAAAAAACAAAAAATATCTAGAGAGTATATGGGATGGTGTTGTTATATATACCAATTCTCGTATAGCAAGAAACGGCTTTATAAAAGACGAAATACCATTACTCTTACTGACTATTATAGTAACAATTGTCACATATACAATTATGAGACAATTGGATATTATATTTATCTATTTTTCTCCCATTATAATTGGCGTTATTGTAAGTCTATGTATATATTGGCGGAAGAACATATCAAAAATAGGCGTTATCGAAAAGATTTGTCATAAATCATCCATAACAGATTGTGATGCAGTAGAAAATTCTTATTATGGTGTTTGGAAAGGATTTAGTATGAATAATATGGCATTGTCTTTCTTCATATCACAACTAATCTGTATAATACTCTCTCTTATGTTAGAAATAAACAACATCTTAAATACAGTATATCTACTTCCTGTAATTGTTTTAATACCAATAACAATCTATTCTGTATATGGTCAGATTAAAGTAAAAAAAATCTGCCCTTTATGCTTGATAGTTTTGATATGTGTTTTTTTAGAAGCACTTTTGTTTGTATGGATACCAAAATATCCCATAAACATGAGGATGCTTGTTGTGTTGGGAATTATAAATGTTTGTATATTATACTTTTTGCAATTTTACGAACATTTTCATTTAAAACAACAAGAACAATTAAATACAACAATTCAACTGCTCAAATTGAAACGTAAACCTGAGATTATATTATTGGAAAGTTCACAGATTGAAATAGCTACAACACCAATGTGGTTCGGCAAAGAAGACGCTTCAATAAATATTACTACAATTATATCCCCAAGTTGCAAACATTGTCGCAAAGTTGTTTTCGAACTCCTTTTACTGATTGAAAAAGAATCTCAAATTCGGTGGAATATTGTACTTGGAAAGTCGATAAGTCAAGACTCAGAAAAAATAAAGATATGGGTTCAAGAATATATCTCTGATAAAAATAATTTTTTTGAAGCTTTACAGTTATGGAGTAATGAGCAGATTCAAGACTTGCAATGTGTCCACAAAAAAACTATTTATGATGATAAAATCTATAAAATTTGCAATTATTTCAATCAACAAATAGAACATGAAAATATTTCTAGATTTCCTCAGATTTTTTTAAATAGAAGGTTACTTTCTCCAATATATACTACCAGCGATCTTAAATTCATAATATCTGATATGTTGCAATGGAAATAATAATGTCATTATAGATGAAATTGGTATAAACCAGTAAACGCAAAATCACCCGCGTGTAAGAGGTGTATAATATTTGTAATGGATAAAATCATGAAAAAGATTATGTCTATTGAGCTAATTGCTCTCAACGGTGGTTCAGCAGAGGACAACTGCATGAAACAACTTCAACATGAAGCTAGTACTCATCAAAACAGTGGTAACAAAGAGCAGGAAGATGCTTACTGGGATGATTGGTCAGATCGCTTCGAAGCGTGTGCAGGAGCAGCCTAATTAACCCTCTTTTGGTATAGGATGTTATACAGAACATGAATTGCATCCTATACCTTAACAGATTTATTAAATAACGATTATACGTATGAAATATATCAGTTTATTCCTGTCGCTTTTTGTAACAACAAATATGGGAGCACAAATTATTAAAAATAAGGAGTCTGCCATACTTGAAGTTCATTACATTAAAACTACAGTAACAGACACTTTGAAGTATCGAAGTTATTCCGACCTTATGACTTTGAGAGTCGGTAAAACTTCCGCTATGTTTTATCCTACTAAAAGAATGTGGGCTGATTCCCTACTACAAACTAATTATGCTCTTTATGAAAAACTACATAGGGAAATGAATCCAGTTGGGCAATCAGAGTATAAACCTATTGGTGGTATTGAACGAGAATTTCTATTTCGCAATATTAACGATGGCGAGACTATGGTATATAGGAAAATAGCAGGAGATGCTTACTCGTATATAGAACATACAGAGCATCCTGTCTGGGAACTTGCATCAGAGACAAAAGAGATTATAGGCTATATATGTCAACTTGCTACATGTAATTATAGAGGACGTGTTTGGAAAGTTTGGTTTACACCCGACATCCCTATAAATGAAGGACCATGGAAATTATTCGGGCTGCCAGGACTTGTTCTTGAAGCAAACGATGAAAAAAATCATTATACGTATAAAGCAATATGTCTTTATACTCAAAACTTACAACCTGTAGGCATAAGACTATATATAAAAAACAGACCCTACAAATTGAAGTTTAGGGAGGAATATCTTCAGAAGATGTATAAGGAATATATCAAAGGCAATTTCGCTTTTTCTATGAATACACTACATGGCAATTCTACTCAATATATTCCCTCCGATGCTCAATATGATTTTCAAGAGAGAGATTATCCTCATGTATCAAAATAATCCAATTATATGAAAATATTATTTGTGCTCATATTCACAATAATGACAGGCTTTCTAAATGTCTCTGCTGAAAACATTATAACAGGTTCTGTTGTCCAGACATCTGACAAATCACCAATATCGGGTGCTAATATTCTAATAAAAGATGCCAATGGCAAGATATTGGCATACGGTGTCAGTGCCCCTAATGGTCACTTCTCCATCAAACTATCCTCAACGAGCGAAAAACTATCCATAAGCGCTGCAATGATTGGTTATAAGTCATATTCGGCTCCTTTAGCTCTTGATGGTAAACCATTGGTAATAAAGATGGAAAAGGGAGCATTACAACTACAAGAAGTCGTTGTCAAAGCTAATCGCATACAAGAGAATGGTGATACAATTACATATACTGTGAATAGTTTCGCACAGAGACAAGACCGGACTATTGGGGATGTATTGAAACGCATGCCCGGGATTGATGTGACGAATAACGGTAAGATACAATACCAAGGCATCGACATAAATAAATTTTATATTGAGGGAAATGACCTTTTAGGCGGAAAGTATGGAATAGCAACAAACGGCATATCATACGATGATATCGGTGCTGTAGAAGTTATGGAAAATCATCAGCCGATGCAGGTACTACGCGGATTGAGTTTTTCTGATCAAGCTGCAATAAATCTGAAGATGAAGAACAAGTCAAAGGCAACACTTCTTGTTCACGGTACATTGGCAGAAGGTTTCTCTGAACAACCGAAAGGATTACTTTGGCAAGGAGACATCTTCACAATGATGGTAACTGGAAAATACCAGATGATAACCACATTCAAAGGAAACAATGTTGGACAGAATTTGTCGAATCAACTTATGGATTTCATTTCTGACAGACAGAATGAAACAATAGATGGATATGTTTCTCTATCAACACCCGTTACACCAAACTTACAACGTAACAGAAGTTATTTCAACCGTTCATGGATGGTGTCTTCAAGTCATTTACTGAAAACAGCTAAAGGCAGTGAATTCAGAGCACAGGTAGACTATAACTACGACCGTGTTTCGGCACATGGTGCAAGTTCTACAACCTACTTTCTTGAATCGGGAGATAAAATCATATTTGAAAACAAGAACTCGCTATCTCGTAGAGATGCCATAACCGGAAAGTTCATATATGAAGCAAACGAAAAAACATATTTTCTCAACAATACTTTATCCACTGATATATCATGTAACGATTTGACGCTGAATACCATTGGGTCATTGCCCAATATTCAGTCAACACAAATACAGGAATACTCAGTAAGCAATCTCTTAAAAATAATCAAACGCTTCGGCAATAACAAACTTGTCACTTTCGCAAGTCGTAACGAATGGAACTTAATTCCGGAAAAGCTGACAATAAATCGTAACGGAAATAGTTACGGGCAAAACATAAAGCAACACTCTCTATACACTGACGAAAGAGCATCACTTGGTTTTGTATTCAACAAGGTTTTGCTATCTCTTGACGCAGGGTTATCGGGGTATTTCAGAAAACTTAATACTAATTTGTTCGGTGTAGATATAGCAGACTTGGTAGGAGCAGAAGCGCTTACCACTGATTATCTGCGTGTATTTGTATCTCCAAAATTTGAATGGAGTTACCAAAAACTTGATCTTACCCTAAATTTTCCTGTTAATATTTATTCTTATTTCTTTTCTGGAGTTATGAACAATCGCACGGAAAGTTTTCTTTCTCCTTCTCTTACGGCAAGGTTTCGTTTCACGCCGAGGATGTCGCTTACTTTACGTGGGAGTGCAAGACGTTCTCCTGCATCATTGCATGACATTCACACATCTTCTATACTCACAGATTACCGTTCATTCAGTTCTGGAATTGACGATTATTATACCTCCTCTGGACAATCCCTTTCTGCCACTTTTAAGTATAGAAATGCACCAAGAGGAATATTCATAATGGCTTTAGGTAGTTATGGATGGAATAAGTCAAAATTCGGAACTGTTCAGGACTTCATAGATGATTATGTTTTCTACTCCTATAAATCCATGCCATCAGATTCACGCAATGCCATGGCATATCTTAACGTAAGCAAAACCCTTGATTTCATGAGAGGTGTAATAGGATTGAAAGGAAACTATATAAGAAGGGAAAATAGTTTGTTGTCGCAAGGCTTTAAGACTGATTATAATAATGATTCGTTTTCATTGTCGCCTTTCGTTAACGGCAACATTTTGACTTTATTAAATTGGAATTTTCGTTTTTCATGGGAAAAATCTATGTTGAAAATATCAGATATGCCAAGTCGCAGTTCCAACAAATTCATTTATTCAGGAAGCATGACAGTCACGCCATGCTCCTTAATAACATGGACTACCGGAGGAGAATTTTATCGTAATCAGATTGAAGAAGGACACTACAAGAAAATGTTTATACTTGACACAAAACTTACTTTCAACATAAGCAAACGTATAGAGGTTTCTGCTTCAATCACCAACTTGCTTAATAAAAAAGAGTACAGTTATACCTCATATGGTACCTTATCGAAATATGAACGTTCAAACAAACTCCGTGGACGTGAATTTATGATTTCAATATACCTTAAAAAATGAAGTGGATTCTTAATAGCAATAAATTTAAATGGATAAAACAGCATGACTCCATGCAGTGTGGAGTGTCGTGTCTTTCAATGATATGCCATCACTATGGGAAAAGCTATAGTCTTGAATATCTTGACAGTTTCTGCCATGCAAATATCACAGGAGTGTCAATGCTTGGGATTACGGACGGTGCAAAAAGTATCGGACTAAACACAATAACTGTGGCTGCTTCCACTGACGAACTTAATAAAATAGTTCTTCCATGTATCTTGCACTGGAACCAAAATCATTTCGTAGTTCTTTATAGTATCTCAAAAAATGGAAAACACTACCAAATTGCAGATCCTGGAAAGGGATTGATTTCTTATTCAAGAAAAGAATTTGAAGATCATTGGATTAGCTCAGAATATGATGGAGAACCATGTGGAATCGTAATGGAGCTGATACCAACTGAAAGTTTCCATAAACAAATGGCAGAGCATGTACCTAAAAAAAGATCTTTTAGATATCTGTTGGAATACATAAAACAATACAGAAAGTATTTTGTTCAAATTATACTTGGTCTGCTGTTGGGTTGCATCCTACAGTTGATTTTGCCTTTTCTAACTCAAGCTATCGTTGATGTAGGAATCAAAAATGGTGATATAGGCTTTATATGGCTTGTACTATTGGGCGAACTGATGATTGTTATAGGGCGTACTGCCACTGATTTTATACGTCGCTGGCTATTGCTTCACATCTCCATGCGAATAAACATTTCATTGGTTAGTGATTTCTTCATTAAGTTGCTGAAGCTACCAATGTCGTTTTTTGACACAAAACTCATGGGCGATTTGTTGCAGCGCATAGGAGACCATTCACGTGTACAGAAATTCCTTACGGGACAGGTATTGAATATAGTTTTCACTTTCTTAAGTTTCATGATATTTGGTATTGTCCTGCTTATTTTCGATAAAATAATATTTGGGATTTTTGTTACTGGCAGCATTGCTTATGGATTATGGATATCCTCATTCCTACGACGTCGGAAAGTGCTTGATTATGAGTTATTCGAGCAACAGGCGATTAACCAAAACAAAACATACCAGTTTATCACGTCGATGCAGGAGATAAAGCTGCAGGACTGTGAGCAGCGTAGGCGGTGGGAATGGGAAGACATACAGGCCGACTTGTTTAAAGTTCAAATGAAATCGCTTAAACTACAACAGACACAGGAGGCTGGTTCCATATTCATCAATGAGGTCAAGAACATATTGATAACAGTTTTTGCTGCGACTGCTGTGATAAACGGTCAGATTACACTTGGCGCGATGCTTGCCATCCAGTATATCGTGGGGCAGCTCAACTCCCCGATTGAGCAATTTATGACATTCATCTATTCTTTGCAGGATGTGAAAATCTCCCTTGAACGAATCAACGAGATTCATGAAGGTAAAAACGAGGGATCCAAAGAGAATCAGGCAAAAGCATTTGATGCTGAAAAGTCAATCAGGATTGAAGGTATAGATTTCAAATACGATCCTCATGCTTTGAAGAAGACGCTTGAGGATGTTTCATTTAACATACAATCTGGAAAAGTGACTGCTATTGTCGGAGCGTCGGGAAGTGGAAAAACCACCCTAATTAAACTTATGCTCGGTTATTATCGGGTTATAGCCGGTTCGATCTCTATAGCAGGACGAAACATTAATGAATACAACCTCAAGTGGTGGCGTCGCCATTGTGGAGTGGTCATGCAGGACGGAGTAATATTCTCCGAGTCCATAGCCCGGAATATCGCTGTCGATGACGGAGAAGTGGATGTGGAGCGTTTGGAACAGGCCGCACGGATAGCCAACATACATGATTATATAATGTCGCTCCCATTGAAATACAACACTCTTATCGGGCGTGACGGAGTCGGACTGAGCCAAGGCCAGAAGCAACGCATACTTATAGCTCGCGCAGTCTATAAGAAGCCTGATTTTATTTTCTTAGACGAAGCCACTAATGCTCTTGATGCCAGAAACGAAAAGGCAATAGTAGAAAACTTGAACGAATTCTATAAAGGACGTACAGTAGTTGTGGTGGCACATCGTTTATCGACAGTAAAAAATGCTGACCAAATCATTGTTGTCGATGGAGGAAAGATAGTTGAAATCGGCAATCATGCTTCTCTTATTGAAAAGAGAGGCGCATACTATAACTTAGTCAAGAATCAGCTTGAGCTTGGAAACTGAATAGCTAACTTATTATCGGTAGTATTAACAATTATAGAATAAGAATATGAGAAAGAAGAGACCCAGTGATATAGAATTACGTTCAGAGAAAGTCCGCGATCTTTTAGGCGAAATTCCTCCGTCGCTTGTAAAATGGGGGACGGTAATAATCGTAGCCATATTTTTGGCACTATTGTTAGTTGTCTGCTTCGTGCCTTATCCTCATTCACATGGTGAAAGCATTTTACAGCATTTATTGATGTGATTTTTGAAATCTGGCTGCAGAAGGAGCATGCAACAGGCTGGATTATGCTGGCCGACTATCTGAATATTTCCGACTTTGGAGGAAAGCTTCCTACCGTACGGGAGTGCAGGTTGGTTTTTGTCGGTCAGAAGAATTTCTGTCAGACAAAGACACAACTTGTTCTTTTCGCTTGAACAGAGAATCCACCTTCGGCGGATTGCAGGTAAGCGTATCCGCGATGCTAGTATATATCAAAAAATATCGCTCAAGTTTTTATTCTTGAGCGATATTTTTTTGTTTCCATTTGTCCGGCAGTAATTCCCGGTACTTGCTTATCGGTGTTCTTGGCGGCAGTGTTGCTGCTTTGTTGATGACATCGGATATATATTCAAAGAAGTTAACACCTTGCAGTCTGCAGGAGCATGCAAGCGAATAGAACATGGCTGCCCGTTTGGCACCTGTATGCGACCCGAAGAAAAGCGATATACTCTCCTTACTTTAATTTATGCAAAAGATGCCGCATGGCGTGTCCGCCCCATGTGGCGTCGTTGCAATACTCGAAACCCAACGAGGTGTACAGACGTTCGGCTGAGGGGTTGCCCTTGTCCACGAGCAGGGCGGCAGGCAGTCCGAGACTTGCAGCATGTTCGATGAAACGATTGAGCAGTTGCGAGGCTATGCCGCGCTTGCGATAGTGAGGATATACGGCGAGCGAGTCAAGATAGAATTCGCCCTCGGCGGTCTCGTCGTCCATGTTGGAGTAGTCCATCTGCCAGTCGGCCATGGCAGCCTCCTGGAATCTGCGGCGCAGACGGTGCAGGTCCTTGCCGTCATATCCCACAATGGCACCTGCCACGGGAGCCTTCTCGATGTCGTCAGGACTCGCCTCGTCGTCGACAGCAACAAATGCGTTGCGCCAGCTGTACTGCGAATCGTCCATAAGCACAAGTCGGAGCATGGTATTGTGGAAATCATCGAGCGTGTGCTCAGGTCCTACAAGAAACTGGCAGCACTCGTCGGTCATAGCCGTAATGATGAGCCGCGCGATGTCGGCGGCATGCGTTGGATTGGCTGGTAGTATCTTCATACGTTCAATACTTTACTTTACAATAGATTTATATTTGATGATTTGGATAATGTTCAATAGCGTTCAAGAATCTTCTTTATTTTCTCGGCACGCGACTTCTTCTTCGACGGAAACATCAGCGAGAACAGGCCGAGCATGTCGAATCCCTTTTGGGCCTGCTCGTTGAGCTTGGCGTTCTCCTTGACCGAGCGCAGAGCCTTCTGCATGTCGAAGCCCAGCTTAGGGGCAGTGACGTCGACATTGTCGAGCACCACCTCCTGCGGAATGAGCAAAATAGTATCGCGCGCCATATCGGCTACGCCCACACGACGCTGCATATAGTTCTTGGCAGACACCGTGGCACTGCGGCATGCCCGCTCCAGGCTGACACATCCCATGTGATTGCTGACAACGCGCTCGCCCGCATCAGTCGACACGATTGCACCCGTGAGGGGCAGTCGTGTATCCATGTCGGCAATTACAATATGGTGTTGTGCGTGTACCGACTCTGTGCATATGTAAAGCGCCAGTGCCAAAAACAATCTCTTCATGTCTACAAAGATATGAAAAAGGATGTGCCGCTCAAAATCATTTACCGTTTGTTAATACCATTTTTTGATTGTTTTGTAAATGTTACAAACCGTAAAAACAAGTTTTTCTACTGAAAGTCTTGTTTATATGGATTTAAATGTCTAACTTTGCAAAACATTCATAGACAATACATACGGAGTGCCGCCGACATATATACACATCAGGCAGGCACGCCTAAAGTCAAGATATTAACTTTAGAGCAACAGGAAAATGAGAATTCCGACAGCAAGACCAGTGTCGGAATTCTTGTTTTTTTTATTGCCTTTCGAAAAAACAAAATAATAATTTAATCAAATTTTCAATTATGGCTTACATGTCACAAGAAGGTTACGACAAGCTCGTAGCCGAACTCAAACAGCTCGAATCAGTAGAGCGCCCAAAGGCATCGGCCGCCATCGCAGAGGCACGCGACAAGGGCGACCTTAGCGAGAATGCAGAGTATGATGCCGCCAAGGAGGCACAGGCTCATCTTGAGGAAAAAATCAACCGCATCAAGATGGCTATCTCTGAGGCCAAGATTATAGACCCGTCGCGTCTGAGCACCGACTCAGTACAGATTCTCTCAAAGGTGGAAATGACCAATCTGGCCAACAAGGCTAAGATGACCTACACCATCGTGAGCGAGAGCGAGGCCAATCTGCGCGAGGGCAAAATCTCTATCACAACTCCTATTGCGCAGGGACTGCTCAACCACAAGGTGGGCGACGAGGTGGAAATCAAGATTCCACGCGGCACTATCCACCTGCGTATCGACAAAATCACAGTGGAATAACAGCCTCGTGATCACTCATTAAAACTTTAAAGATATGGATATTTTCTCAAAAATCGCAGCTGGTGAGATTCCCAGCTACAAGTGCGCCGAGAGCGACAAGTTCTACGCTTTTCTCGACATCAACCCATTGGTGAAGGGTCATACCCTCGTAATTCCGCGCCGCGAAGTAGACTATATCTTCGACATGGACGACGACGAGATAGCCGAATACCAGGTATTCGCCAAGAAGGTGGCTGTGGCTATCAAGCGCGCATTCCCATGCATCAAGGTAGGCCAAGCCGTGCTCGGACTGGAAGTGCCTCATGCCCACATCCACCTCATCCCTATGCAGTCGGAGAAGGACATGCTGTTCAGCAATCCTAAGCTCAAGCTTGAGGCTGAGGAGATGAAGGAGATTGCGGACAAGATATACGCAGAGTTTGTTAAAGAGTAAACAAAAAGGGAAAAGCCCAACACCAACAGAAGCCCTACCCAAACAGAAAGCCCTACCCAAACAGAAAGCCCCACCCCCAACCCCTCCCCCGCAGGGAGGGGAGCGGTATGATTTACTTGCTTATAAATTTAGCGCTTAGTTTATACTAACGTTAAAAGCAAATAGTACATATCACTCCCCTCCCTGCGGGGGAGGGGCCGGGGGTGGGGCTTTTATGTTTTTATCTATTAAATATACTCCTCCCCTTTCTTCATTTGTATCTCGTTGGTGAGCCGTCGTACGTTTGACGACGAGTCTTCCTTGCGACATACGAGGAGCACATTGCCCTCTTCGGCAATGATACAGTTGTCAATGCCACTCACTACAGCCAGTCGGCCGTCAGAAAGCTTTATCACGTTGCCTCGGGCATTGTCGAGCACCACATCAGTATTTATCACAACATTGTCGCCTTCGCCCTTGTGCATCGCCTCGTATATGCCGTGCCATGTGCCGAGATCGGCCCATCCGAAGTCGCAATGCATCACACATACACCATCGGTCTTCTCAAGAATGCCCGAATCGAGCGACACATTAGGATATGACGGGAAATTGTCGTGGATAAAGCGGTTCTCCTCTTCGAAGTCGAACACAGGGTGGGTTTCGTCGTAATTGCGCAGCACTACGGGCAACAGTCTACTGAAGCACTTAGCCAAGCGGCTTGCATTGGCTATGAACATGCCTGTGTTCCACAAGAATTCGCCGCTGTCCATGAATATTTGGGCAAAGTTGCGCTCTGGTTTCTCTGTGAACGACTGTACGCTGAACACTCCGTCGCACTCGGTGTCGCCCATCTGTATGTATCCATAGCCCGGTTCGGGACGCGTAGGCTTCACTCCCATAGCCAGCACACGTTTGTGCTCAGCCACAAAACAGAAAGCGCGGTCGACACACTCCTTAAACTGTTCTTCGCCAATGATTGTGAGGTCGCTCGGCGTTACGATTATATTAGCATTGGGATTGACGTGAATAATACGGTGAGTGGCCCATGCCACACTCGGTGCTGTGCCACGATGGATAGGCTCGGCAAGCAGACGACTGTCGTCAAGTTGCGGCAGTTGCTCGTGCACCAGATGTGCATAGTCATCATTAGTGCTAACAAAAATATTATCCGGTGGCAATATGCGCGCAAACCGGTCGTAGGTCTGCTGTAGCGCTGTGCGTCCTGTGCCGAAGAAGTCGACAAACTGCTTGGGACGTTCTTCGCGTGAGCATGGCCACAAACGGCGGCCTTTGCCTCCAGCTAGTATGACACAATAGTTATTTCCTGTTTCTTTCATGTCATTATTTTTTTTAATTTAGGTAATTCGTCATTTTTATCCCGAAAGAGATTATTTAGTGTTCACGAAGTTACGAATATAAAACGAGAGCACCAAGTTGGACACATGTTTTTAAAACGAATTTATCCTAAATGAACAATTATTAGGAAAAAATTTTGCAGAATAAAAAAAATATACTACCTTTGCACTCGCAAAAACGCCAATGCCCAGATGGCGGAATCGGTAGACGCGCTGGTCTCAAACACCAGTGGGGCAACCCATCCCGGTTCGAGCCCGGGTCTGGGTACACAGAACGACTGACACTTTCGAGTGTCAGTCGTTTTTTTGTTTTAAAAGTTTGATTATTCTGATTTATTGGCGTATCTTTGCCATAAAGCTATAAATATTATATTTATGAGACAGTCAGAAGAACGATATATCAGTTTATTGACGGATTTTGGCTTTAAGCGTATATTCGGCACAGACCTCAACAAGGAGTTGCTTATAAACTTTCTTAACTCTCTCTTCGATGGAGAAGAAGTAATAAAGGATGTAAAGTATCTCAACAGTGAGAATGTGGGCGACGTATATACAGAGCGCAAGGCCATCTTCGATGTATACTGCGAAAACGAACAAGGAGAGAAATTCATTGTGGAGATGCAAAATGCTTATCAAGCATTCTTTAAGGACCGTTCGCTTTTTTATTCCACCTTCCCTATCAGAGAACAGGCTCCCAAAGGTTCTGATTGGGACTTTTGTTTAAAGAAAGTGTATGTTGTAGCCTTGTTGAATTTCAAAATGAGCGACGAAGCTTTCGACAGTTCTGACACCATTCACACTATAGCCTTAATGGACACAAAAACGAATAAGGTGTTTAATGCTAAGTTGATGTTTAAGTATGTCGAAGTTGGACGATTCGACAAAACCGATGAAGAATTGATTTCATTGTCGGATAAATGGATGTATGTGCTTAAAAACCTGTCACGTCTTGACAATCGACCAGAATCTCTACGCGAGAAAATATTCTCAAAACTGTTTGATGCAGCGGCTATAGCTTGCTTCTCGCCAACCGAGTTGCGCGAATATGAGGATAGCCTAAAGGCTTATAGAGACATAAAAAATTCATTAGATACCGCAGAGGCTAAAGGAAGAGCGGAAGGAAGAGCGGAAGGAAGAGCAGAAGGAAGAGCAGAAGGAAGAGCCGAGGGAATCAATCTTGCAAACTTGGCAACAGCTCAACGTATGCTCTCTGACGGCGTCAACATAGAACTTGTAATAAAATATACGGGATTGACTAAAGAACAAATTCAGGATACAATAAATAATTAGCCCATTCATATAAAGGATACAAAAATATGGCTCAGAACGAAACTTACGTAAAGCAATACCCCGACCTTATGGCGGGAAAGAAGATTATGTATGTACACGGATTCGCCTCGTCGGCACAATCGGGCACTGTGACCATGCTGCGCACGCTGATGCCTGAAGCAACTGTTGTGGCACGCGACATTCCACTGCACCCCGAAGAAGGCATACAGATGCTGCAACAGATGTGTGAAGAGGAACAGCCCGACCTTATTATCGGCACGTCGATGGGCGGAATGTATACCGAAATGCTCAAAGGATACGACCGAATCGTGGTGAACCCTGCTTTTGAGATGGGCGAAACCATGTCAAAATTCACTGGCAAGCAGGTGTTTCAGAATCCACGCCAAGACGGAGTTCAGGAATTTATGGTGACAAAGGGACTGATAAAGGAATATCAGGAGATGACAACCCACTGCTTTGCTGACATATCAGACGAGGAGCGCGGACGTGTGATAGGACTTTTCGGTGACGAGGATCCGATTGTACATACGTTCGGATTGTTCAGCGAACACTACCCCACCGCTATACATTTCCATGGCGAACATCGACTGACCGACAAGGTGGCAATGCACTATCTCATACCCATAATAAGATATATAGACGACCGTCAGGAAGGACGTGAGCGCCCGGTGGTGTACATCGATATCGAGACATTGCGCGATAGTTACGGCAAGGCTACGGCTTCGATGCACAAGGCTTACGAACGACTTATTGAGAATTATAATGTGTATGTGCTGGCTCCATCATGCACCAACAATCCGTCGGCAATGACCGACGACATAGCGTGGGTGGAACAGTATCTGAGCGCACCGGCTTGGGGACGCGTCATCTTCTCAAACGAGCGCCAACTGCAATATGGCGACTATCTCATTGCACCCGCTCCGCAACCCGAATTTATGGGCACGGTGATAGAATGGGGAAGCGATGAATTCAAGACGTGGGAAGAAATAATCGTGTTCTTCGACCGTCTGGGAGGACAATAAAATTGAGAGTTGATACAAAAAATTGAGAGTTGAAAGTTTAGAGTTGAGAGTTATGATTACCGACGATTGATATTTTTTATTATTAGAACAATCTAATATTTTATATCTATACATTGTCGAAACTATACATATCATAACTCTCAATTCTCAACTCTCAACTCTCAACTATAAAAAGACTATTACTTTGAGCGGAACTTCTCAGCCTGCTGCTGTATCAGCGCCATATCGTTGAAGTAGTCAATCTGCATTGCCTTGCGCACCTCGTCCATTGTCTGTGCGGCTGTCTCGCGAGCAGCCTCAGTACCCTTACGCAGTATGTTGAATATCTCGGGAATGTCCTGTTCGAGTTCATGACGACGCACACGCATCGGCTCAAGAGTCTTGTTGAGCACATTGTTGAGGAACTTCTTGCATGTGCCGTCGCCAATACCGCCACGCACATAGTGCTCCTTGAGTTCGTCGAGGGTCTTGTATTCGGGCCAGAACTCGGCGAAATCGTCGGGTGTGCTGAATGCCTCAAGGTATGTGAATACGGCGTTGCCTTCAAGATTGCCTGGCTCGTCCATGCTCATACGTGGCGCTCCGTTTGACATCTTCTTCACCTTCTTCCATACATCGGCAGCCGAATCGCTGAGGTAGATGCAGTTGCCAAGCGACTTCGACATCTTCTCCTTGCCATCGGTTCCGGGCAGACGGCGTGATGTAGCGTTCTCGGGCAGCATGATTTCGGGCTCGACAAGCACCTCGCTGTATGTCTGGTTGAAACGACGTACAAGTTCGCGTGTCACCTCAATCATAGGCTCCTGGTCTTCGCCGGCAGGCACTGTAGTGGCCTTGAACAGCGTGATGTCGGCAGCCTGGCTTACGGGATAGCAGAAGAAACCAAGCGGAATGTTGGCCTCAAAGTTGCGCATCTTGATCTCGGTCTTCACAGTCGGGTTGCGCTGTACGCGTGACACGGTGATGAGATTCATAAGATATGTAGTCAGTTCGGCAAGTTCCGGAATCTGACTCTGTATGAACAGTGTGCATTTTGTTGGGTCGAGACCAGCCGAAAGATAGTCGAGAGCCACCTCAATGATGTTCTGGCGTATCTTCTCAGGATTGTCGGCGTTGTCGGTCAGAGCCTGAACGTCGGCCATGAACACAAACATGCGGTCGAAGTCGCCTGCGTTCTGCAGCTCGACACGGCGGCGCAATGAGCCAACATAGTGGCCCAAATGTAATTTACCGGTAGGACGGTCGCCTGTAAGAATTACTTTTCCCATATATTGATGTTTTTATTGTTTCGGTTCAGAAAATATCTTGTTTCTGTTCAGAAAATCAATACAAAGGTACACTATTATTTCCGAACGTCTTGTCTATATGGCCGAAAAATGCTTATTTTGAGGGATTTCGAGCTACAATGCAGCTCAAACCAGCATAAACAATTGAATAATACTGACAAAAGCAAAACGGTGTGCCTCAAGTAAGAGACACACCGTTTTATTTTTATATACTATAAATTTCGTTATTTATCCGAAGATTAGTTGCTGCCCTCTGGAGCCTTGTCGATGAGGTCCATGAACTGGTCGAGCTTCGGAGTGATGATAATCTGGGTGCGGCGGTTGCGCTGCTTGCCAAGCTCGGTAGAGTTGCTTGTAACGGGGTTGTACTCGCCACGGCCACCTGCTGTAAGACGCTTCGGATCAACACCATACTGATTCTGCAAAGCCTGAACTACGCTTGATGCACGCAAAGCAGAGAGGTCCCAGTTGTTGCGGATGTTCTTCATCGAAGCCGCGTTGGTGTTAACTGGTACGTTGTCGGTGTTGCCCTCAATCAGCACCTCATAGTCCTTGTAGTCGGTAATAATCTTGGCAATCTTGCTGAGAGTCTCGGCAGCACGGTCGTTGATTTCGTACGAACCGCTCTTGTAGAGCATGTTGTCGGCAAGCGAGATGTATACTACACCCTTGAGCACCTGCACGTCAACCTCCTTCATCTCCTCCTTGCTGAGCGAGCGTGTCAGGTTGTTGGTGAGCACCATGTTGAGCGAATCGCTCTTCGACTTCACCTCAACCAAGTGGCGGATGTACTGGTTTGACTCGTTAATCTGATCGACGAGCTTAGAGATATTAATGTTGTTGGCATTAGCATTGGTCAAGCTCTTGTCGAGCGACTGCTGCAGCGACTGATAAGCCTGCTTGGCCTGCTTGAGCTGCTCCTTCTGCTGTGCCAACTGCTCCTCAAGCGAAGACACACGAGCCTTAGAAGCTGCGAGAGCCTCCTTGGCATCCTGATAGTTGCTGGTGAGTTCCTTATTCTCCAAACGACAGTTGTCCAGATCCTTCTTGCTTGCGCAGCTTGCCATTGTAAGCAAACCGGCCATCATTGCAATTGCAAATACGTTTCCTTTCTTCATAATCTTCATTGTTGTTTTATTAGCGTTGTTACACAATATTATTATATATTCTGGCATCAAGCTGATGCTTTCAGCCGATACTTGGTTGCAAAGTTAAGCTGAAACTTCGTCAAACCTGTCTATTTGACGTTATAATAACTAAAATGTTGAATGTCTTTAATTTAATTTAACTTGCAATACTATTATTTGCTCATTTCGTGCATATTGAGTATTTTTGCAGAAACAAATCGTAAATCTAAATCAACTTTTACATATGAATCATTTCAAGCATCTAACTATTGCGGCATTACTGGCGCTTTCAGCCGGCAGTGTTACAGCCAAAGACAACGTTGACTACGTGGATCCGTTCATCGGAACTACCAACTTCAGCATCTGTAACCCTGGTGCCATTCGCCCCCATGGATTGATGTCGGTGGTGCCGTTCAACGTGATGGGTTCCGACCTCAATCAAGAGGATAAAGACTCTCGCTGGTGGTCGGCAGTATACGAGTATAACAACAAATATTTTACTGGCTTCGCACACGTAACGCTGAGCGGTGTGGGATGTCCCGAAATGGGCACTCTGCTGACAATGCCTACCACTGGCGAACTGAACGTCGACTACCGAAGCTATGGCTCGGAGTATAAGGACGAGACCGCACGACCGGGCTACTACAGCAATGTGCTGACCAAATACGGCATCAAGTGTGAGGTGGCAGCAACAATGCGCTCATCAATCGAACGCTATACCTTCCCCGGAGGCAAGTCGAATCTGCTGTTCAACTTAGGCAACGGACTCACAAACGAGATTGGTGCTTCATTGCGACGTGTTAGCGACACTGAATTTGAGGGCACTCGTCTGCTCGGAACATTCTGCTACAATCCGCAGGCAGTATTCCCTATGTACTTCGTAGTGCGCGTCAACAAGAAGCCGGCAGCATTCGGTATGTGGAAGAAACAGCCCGACCTGCACAATGCGCAGGCTCAGTGGGACACCTACCAAGGCAAGTACAAGCTGTATCCGGGCTACGGCCGCGACATGGCGGGCAACGACATAGGCTACTACATGACCTACGACCTCGCCAAGGGCGAGCAAGTGGAAGTGCAGGTGGGCGTGAGCTTCGTGTCGATTGAGGGCGCTCGCGCCAATCTCAATGCCGAACAGCAGGGCTTCAACTTCGACAAGACCGTGGCAGACACGCGCGCCGAGTGGGCAAACACGCTCAACCGCATCAGCGTTGAGGGCGGAACCGACGACCAGCGACGCGTGTTGTACACCGCTCTGTATCACTCGCAGATTCACCCCACGGTGCTTCAGGACGTAGACGGAAAGTATCCGAAGATGGAGAGCAACGAGAACGGTCACACCAACGGCAACCGCTACACCGTATATTCACTGTGGGACACTTACCGCAACCTCTCGCAGCTTGAAACACTGCTCTATCCTGACAAGCAGGTGGACATGATCAGCTCGATGATTGACATGTATCGCGAGTGGGGATGGATGCCCAAGTGGGAGCTGTTCGGTCGCGAGACATGGACAATGGAGGGCGACCCTGCCATACCGTACATTGCCGACGCATACATGCGCGGACTGCGTGGTTTTGACATCGAGACTGCCTACAAGGCGTTCCGCACTTCGGCTACATTACCAGGCAAGGACAACAAGATGCGCCCTGACATCGACCCATATATTGAGAAAGGCTATGTTCCGCTCGGATACTACGCTGCCGACATGTCGGGCGACAACTCCGTATCGCACGCACTGGAATATTATCTCGCCGACAATGCTCTGTCGATACTCGCCAAGGAGCTCGGCCACAACAACGATGCCAAGCTTTTCCGCCAGCGCGCACTCGGCTACAAACACTACTACTCGAAGGAGAGCGGCACGCTGCGACCGATTCAGAAAGACGGATCGTTCCTCACACCGTTCAATCCCGAAGCAGGAGCCAACTTCGAGAACTGCCCAGGATTTCACGAGGGATCGGCATGGAACTACACCTTCTATGCTCCGCACGATGTAACGGGTATGGCTAAGATGATGGGCGGACAACGCAAGTTTGTCGACAAGCTGCAGATGGTGTTCGACAAGGGGCTATACGACCCAGCCAACGAGCCTGACATTGCCTATCCGTACCTGTTCTCTTACTTCAAGGGCGACGAATGGCGCACGCAGAAGACCGTGAGCGAACTGCTTAAGAAATATTATACAGCACGTCCCGACGGCATTCCGGGCAACGAAGACACCGGAACGATGTCAGCTTGGGCAATATTCTCAATGATAGGCATCTATCCCGACAATCCAGGCGACCCGTCGTACACGCTCACCACACCCGCATTCGACAAGGTGACGCTGCATCTCGACCCCAAATTCTACCCCAACGGTGACATAACAATCGAAACCGACCGCACATCGCCATCGCAGCAGTACATCAAATCGGCGACTATCGGTGGAAAGAAGCTCAACGGTTTCCGTATCACTCACCGCCAGTTGATGGAAGGAAAGGCGCTGAAAATGCAGCTGAAATAAGGATAAAAACTACTGCAAAAACACTGACACAGATTCTATCATACGTAAATAAATTAAATGGCACGAACTAAGGATTATATCCCAGTTCGTGCCATTTCAGTAACCTACAAACTGTTTTTAACCAAAAATGAATAAATTCTTTTTGTAATGCGCACGATTTACACTATCTTTGCACTGAAATATTTCACACACCAACAATATATATATTTATATTGAGGACACTGTTAGCCGAGAGTGGCATATAGTTTTGTATTTGCAGCCACACGGTTAGGAGCAAAGTCCACGAAAGTAAAAAGTTTTAGCATGTCGTGTATTTTGAATATTGAAACGAGCACTGATGTGTGCTCAGTATCCGTCAGCCAGGACGGAGCATGTATTTTCTCCCAAGAAGACCATGAGGGTCCCAACCATGCAGTGAAGCTCGGCACATTTGTCGACGAGGCGTTGTCGTTTGCCGACAGCCATGCCATTCCGCTCGACGCAGTAGCCGTAAGTTGCGGTCCAGGCTCATATACCGGATTGCGCATAGGCGCATCGATGGCCAAGGGCATCTGCTTCGGTCAGGATTTGAAGCTCATAGCCGTGCCTACACTCGAACTCATGGCTGTGCCAGTGCTTCTGCGCGAGGAGGTAGAGGAGGGTGCATTGCTGTGCCCGATGATTGACGCACGCCGCATGGAGGTTTATTCGGCTGTATACGACCGTGCCCTGCACGAGGTGCGAGGCATTCAAGCCGACGTGGTAGACGCCGATACATACCGCGAATATCTCGACCGCGGACCCATATACTTCTTCGGCAACGGAGCCGAGAAGTGCATGGAGGTGATAAACCATCCCAACGCACGACTCATCAAGGGAGTTGAGCCACTGGCAAAATGGATGTTCCCGATAGCCGAACGACGCATAGCACAAGAGAAATACGAGGACGTGGCATACTTTGTACCGTTCTATCTGAAGGACTTCGTGGCTCAGCAGCCAAAGAAACTGTTATAGTATTATGAATATAAAAGGACTCGATTACAACACACAGCGCGAACGCCTCATTCTGCCAGAATACGGACGTGAGGTGCAACAGATGATAGACCACTGCGTGTCGCTGCCCAACCGCGCCGACCGACAGCGTTGCGCCAACACCATCATTGCCGTTATGGAACGCATGATGCCGCGCACGGGCGACGCCGAATCTTTCCGTCGCAAGCTGTGGGACCATCTGGCACTGATGAGCCAGTTCAAACTCGACATCGACTATCCATTCGACATAAACGAGGCTCGCTCGATGCTCGAGAAGCCCCAACCAATACCCTACCCCATGCGCCGCATACCGGTGCGCCACTACGGCGGACTGATGTTCGAAGTATTCGATATGCTCAAGACTATGCCAGAAGGTAAGGAACGCACCGAACTGATACGATTGACTGCCAACCAGATGAAACGCGACCTCGTACAGTGGGGACACGGATCGAATGACAATGAAAAAGTGGCGTCAGACTTGGCAGGATATACAGCCGGCAAAGTGCAGCTCGACCTTGACAACTTCAAGTTCGACCGCACACAGAACAATCGCAACACACCCGAGCGCAAACAGCGCCGCCGCAGATAAACACATCACTCATACACACACTCTAACATCAAGACCATTATTATGGAAACATTCATAATTGAGGGTGGACATACACTCAGCGGAACAATCACACCGCAGGGAGCCAAAAACGAGGCGCTTGAGGTGATAGCCGCAACGCTGCTCACAGACGAGCCGGTACGCATTACCAACATTCCTGACATTCTCGACGTGAACAACCTCATCAAGTTGCTCGACGAGATAGGAGTAAAGGTGACACGCAACTCGCGCAACGACTATACATTCCAGGCCGACAGCCTCAACCTTGAATATCTCAACAGCGACGAGTATGTGCAGAAATGTGCTGCTCTAAGAGGCAGCGTGCTGCTCATGGGACCGCTGCTCGGACGCTTCGGACACGCTTCAGTAGCAGAACCGGGCGGCGACAAAATCGGACGACGACGTCTTGACACCCACTTCTTGGGATTCAAGAGTCTCGGAGCAAAGTTTATCAACGACGAGGAACGTAAAGTGTTCAACATTGATGCGCAACATCTCAAGGGAGCATATATGCTGCTCGACGAGGCTTCGGTAACGGGTACTGCCAACATCATTATGGCTGCCGTACTGGCTGAGGGCACTACAACTATATACAACGCTGCTTGCGAACCTTACGTACAGCAGTTGTGCCACCTGCTCAACGCCATGGGTGCCAACATTTCGGGCATCGCGTCAAACTTGATTACCATCGTAGGTGTCAAATCGCTGCACGGTGCCGAGCACCGTATTCTGCCTGATATGATTGAGGTAGGCTCGTTTATCGGTATGGCTGCAATGGTGGGCGACGGCGTGCGCATCAAGGATTGCGCCGTACGCGAACTTGGCATCATTCCCGACGCATTCCGCCGATTGGGTGTCAAGATAAAAGTGGAGGGCGACGACCTCTTCATTCCGCGTCAGCCGCACTACATCGTCGACTCGTTCATTGACGGCACCATTCTGACATTGGCAGATGCACCGTGGCCGGGACTCACACCTGACCTCCTCTCGGTGCTCATCGTGGTGGCTACTCAGGCTCGCGGCTCAGTACTTGTACATCAGAAGATGTTCGAGAGCCGCCTGTTCTTCGTCGACAAACTGATTGACATGGGTGCCCAGATCATCCTCTGCGACCCGCATAGATGCGTCATCGTGGGTCACGACCGCAAACGACAGTTGCGCGCCCGCAGAATGACAAGCCCCGACATACGTGCCGGTATCGCTCTGCTCATTGCCGCAATGGGTGCCAAGGGCACAAGCCGCATCGACAACATTGCACAGATCGACCGTGGCTATGAGGACATCGAGGGCCGTCTCAACGCTCTGGGTGCCAAGATCAGAAGAGAGTAAGACCGCATAGGCAAAGCTCATCTAACAATAATATGATAAAGAAAGAAACTGTATATAAAATCGGACGCATTGGCAAACCGCACGGAGTGGACGGCGAAGTGTCGTTCCACTTCGACGACGACGTGTTCGACCGCACCGATGCCGACTATCTCATTCTCGACATGGACGGCATTCTCGTGCCGTTCTTCATGGACGAGTATAGATTCAAGACCGACGAAACGGCTCTCGTGCGATTTGAAGACGTGACCACACAAGACAAGGCCCGCACACTGACTGGATGTGATGTGTACTTCCCACGCGAGCATAGCGACTCTGACTCCGACTCGCTTTCGTGGGCTGCCATTGTGGGCTTTCATGTGGTGGATGCCTCTTCGGGCAAGACGGTGGGCGAGATTCACTCCGTAGACGACTCTACCATCAACACGCTCTTCGAACTTGTCACTGCCGATGGCGACGACATACTCATCCCGGCAAGCGACGAACTGATTACCAGCGTTGACACCGAGCACAGACAGATAACAATGCAGCTGCCCGAAGGCTTGCTGGATATATAAACGCCTCAACTGATAATAGAGATATGAAAAAACAAATTTGCATCCTCGGGTCTACCGGTTCTATCGGCACTCAGGCCCTGGACGTAATCAAGCAACATCCCGACCGATACGAGGCGTACTGCCTCACGGCCAACAACCAATATATGAAGCTGGCTGAACAGGCCCGCGAATTTCGCCCAGCGGCTGTAGTCATTGCCAACGAGCAGCACTACGAGGCTCTCAAAGCGCTGCTAGCAGACTGCCCGGAGGTGAAGGTTTATGCCGGAGCGAAGGCTCTCGACGAAATCGTAGAGGCCCAGCCCATCGACATGGTACTCACCGCTATGGTGGGATATGCCGGACTGTCGCCTACAATACATGCCATAAAGGCTCGCAAGACAATATGCCTTGCCAACAAGGAGACATTGGTTGTGGCTGGCGAACTGATTTGTCAGCTGGCAAATGAATATCGTGTCAACATCCTGCCGGTAGACAGCGAGCACTCAGCCATATTCCAGAGTCTGGTGGGCGAAGGAAGAAACGAGATTGACAAGATATTGCTTACTGCATCGGGCGGTCCCTTCCGTAAGTTCACTCTCGAACAAATGCGCGACGTTAAGGCTGCCGACGCTCTCAAGCATCCTACTTGGGACATGGGAGCGAAGATAACCATCGACTCTGCTTCGATGATGAACAAGGGCTTTGAGGTGATAGAAGCAAAGTGGCTGTTCGGTGTCAGCGCCGACCGCATACAAGTTCTCGTTCACCCGCAATCAATCGTTCACAGCGCAGTACAGTTCAGCGACGGTGCCGTCAAGGCTCAATTGGGTGTGCCCGACATGCGTCTGCCCATACAGTATGCATTCTCTTACCCCGACCGACTGCCACTGAATGGCGACCGACTCGACCTGTTCAAGCAGCCACTCGAATTCTTCGAGCCAGATATGCAGAAGTTCCGCTGTCTGCAGATGGCTTACGAGGCAATCAATCAGGGCGGCAACATGCCGTGTATCGTCAATGCTGCCAACGAGATAGTCAACGAAGCGTTCCGTCACGACCGCTGCGGATTCCTGCAGATGGGCGAGATTATCGAGGCTACAATGCAGAAAGCTACGTTCATAGCCCGTCCTACATACGACGACTATGTAGCATCGGACGCCGAGGCACGCCGCATTGCAAGCGCAATGCTGTAATAAATAAATAAATAATAATCATCATTACGAATCAATAATTAATGGAAATTTTCCTTATCAAATTGCTGCAGTTCATGCTGGCAATTTCTATTCTTGTGCTGCTCCATGAGGGCGGACACTTCTTCTTCTCAAAACTCTTCGGCGTAAGAGTCGAGAAGTTCTTCCTGTTCTTCGACCCTTGGTTTCACCTCTTCCAGTTCAAACCTCGCAAGAGTGACACGACATACGGTATAGGCTGGCTGCCTTTGGGCGGCTACTGCAAAATATCTGGTATGATCGACGAATCGTTCGATACCGAGCAGATGCAGAAACCTGCCGAGCCTTGGGAGTTCCGTTCTAAGCCCGCATGGCAGCGTCTGCTGATAATGATTGGTGGCGTTTTGGTCAACTTCCTGCTTGCTTTGTTCCTCTATGCAATGTGTCTGTTCACATGGGGCGACGACTATGTTAAGCCTAAGGACATGCCGCTCGGCATGAAGTTCAACAAGGAGGCAAAGGCTATCGGATTCCAGGACCGCGACATTCTGGTAGGAACCGATCAGGGCGAATTCAAGAAATTCGGTGCCGACATGTTCCGCGACATGGCAACAGCGCACAAGGCTTACGTCATTCGTGACGGAAAGCAGGTGAGCATAGATATGCCCGGCGACCTCGACTTGCTCAATATGTTCAAGTCGACACCTCCATTCATGACCCAGTTCATCGAGGCTCGCGTCGACAGCGTGCTTTCAGGCTCGCTGGCTGAGCACATGGGATTCCGCAAGGGCGACATCATCACTTCGCTCAACGGCAAGCGCATCGAATCGTTCAACGACTTCCAGTATGAAGTGGGACGCATCGATGACGTGCTCGATTATGCCAAGACACATCAGGACAGCCTCAAGGCGCTGACCGTAACAGTCACTTTGGCTCGCCAGGCAGGCGAACAGACATGCACACTGACACGCAAGGGCGTGCTCAAGGACGACTTGAAGTTCGGATACATGCCACAGTTGCCAGCCGACAAGGTGACACACATCGAATACGGATTCTTCGAGAGCTTCCCTGCAGGCATCAAGTACGGATGCAACGTGCTCTCTGGATACGTCGGCGATATGAAATACATCTTCTCAGCCGAGGGTGCCAAGTCGCTCGGAGGATTCGGTGCCATAGGCAGCATGTTCCCCGACGTATGGAACTGGCATAAGTTCTGGCTCATGACTGCATTCCTGAGCATCATCCTCGCATTCATGAACATACTGCCGATTCCGGCTCTTGACGGCGGACACGTGCTGTTCCTGCTCTACGAGATGATAACACGCCGCAAACCGTCGGAGAACTTCATGATACGCGCCGAATACATCGGCATAGGCATCTTGATGCTGCTTATGATTGTAGCCAACCTCAACGACGTGCTGAGGTGGATTGGCATAATGTAATGTTTCGGCACGCTATTTGCCAAATATATGGTAGGGCACACGCCCTACACCATATATTTATAATAAAAGTACAAACCAATTAAGACAACAATTATGAAACAAGAAAACTGGTACGACGTTGACTCGCTGCGCAACAAAGATTACGCTATGTCCACAGCTTTCCCCGCACTCATGCGCAAAGTATTCGTGTGGATGACACTCGCACTTGCTATAACGGGCCTCACAGCCTACGGCGTAGCTACATCGCCTACAATTCTGTCGCTGATATTCTCAAGCAAGGTGACATTCTTCGGACTTATCATAGCCGAGTTTGCCCTCGTATTCGCCATCAGCGGTGCCATCAACCGCCTGTCGTTGTCGACAGCTACATTGCTGTTCATTCTGTATTCGGTAATCAACGGTGCTACTCTGTCGACGATATTCTTCGCTTTCTCGGTAGCAACTATCGGCAAAGTGTTCTTCATCACAGCTGGAACATTCGGTGCAATGGCGCTCGTCGGTTATACCACAAAGACCGACCTCACCTCAATGGGTAAGCTTCTGTTTATGGCTTTGTTGGGCATCATCATTGCCTCAGTAGTCAATATGTTCGTGGCAAGCAGTGGTCTCGACCTCATCCTAAGCTACGTTGGCGTGCTCGTATTCGTAGGTCTCACCGCTTACGACACCCAGAAGATCAAGCAGATGTGCCAGGCAGCTCCCGATGCAAGCGAGAGCTCACAGAAGCTCGCGCTGATTGGAGCCTTGAGTCTGTATCTCGACTTCATCAACCTCTTCCTCTACCTGCTGCACATATTCGGCAACAATCGTGACTAAACAACCCACAGTTACACATATATAATAAATATGATACTATCAATGACTGGCTACGGCAAGTCTGTCGCAGTCTATAACGGAAAGAAAATCAACGTTGAGATAAAGTCGCTCAACAGCAAGGCGCTTGATTTGTCCACTCGCATCGCCCCGCTCTATCGCGAAAAGGAGATGGAAATACGTCAGAACATACAGCAGCACTTGCTGCGCGGCAAGGTCGACTTCGCCATTTGGGTGGAGAAGGATGCCGACACCGACGCTACAAACATCAACACCGAACTGGCAAAGAACTACTGCCAGCAGATAAAGAACGTGGCCGAACAGTGCCATATTCCGTTGCCTGCCGACTGGTTTGTGACACTTCTGCGTATGCCCGACATCATGTCGAAGGCTGAGACAGAAACGCTTACACCCGAGGAGTGGCAGGTTGCAAATGCTGCTATCAACGAAGCTATAGACCAGCTCGTTGCATTCCGTACCCAGGAAGGTGCTGCTCTCGAGAAGAAGTTTGGCGAAAAGATTGACAATATAGAGCAACTCCTGCTCAGTATTGAGCCATACGAGAAGGCACGTGTTGAAAAAATACGCGCACGCATCGTTGACGGACTGAAGCAAATACCCGACGTAGAGTATGACAAGAACCGCCTTGAGCAGGAACTCATCTACTACATCGAGAAGCTTGACATCAGTGAGGAGAAGCAGCGTCTTGCCAATCACCTGCGGTACTTCCGCGAGACAATGGCTGAAGGACATGGCCAGGGCAAGAAACTCGGATTCATTGCCCAGGAAATGGGTCGCGAAATCAACACAACCGGTTCGAAGAGCAACAACGCCGAGATGCAGAACATCGTCGTCAAGATGAAGGACGAACTGGAACAGATAAAGGAGCAGGTGCTGAACGCGCTTTAAAGAAATGTGGAATGTTGAATGTTGAGTGTTGAATTGGTCGGCTGCGCCGATGTTGAATTATCCAATTTTGAATTAAAAGGAAACAATTCAACATTCAAAATTCAAAATTCAAAATTTCCAAAGGGAATAATTCTAAATTGAACAATTCCAAATCGGCAAAGCCGACAAATTCAAAATTCAACATTCAAAACTCAAAATTCAAAACTCTCAATGGGCAAACTCATAATCTTCTCCGCTCCAAGTGGCAGCGGCAAGAGCACAATCATCAACCGACTGATGCAACACCCGGAGTTGCATCTGGCATTTTCGATATCATGCACATCACGCCAACCACGCGGAACAGAGCAAAACGGTGTGGAGTACTTCTTCATCACTCCAGAAGAATTCCGTGAGCGTATAGCCCGCGACGAGTTCCTTGAATATGAAGAGGTATATCAAGACCGCTTCTACGGAACGCTGAAACAGCAGGTGGAGACGCAGGCTGCACGTGGCGAGAACGTAGTTTTCGACGTTGACGTGAAGGGCGGATGCAACATCAAGCAGTATTATGGCGACCGTGCGCTGAGCATTTTCATTCAGCCGCCATCTATCGACGAGCTGCGCCGCCGACTCACCGGACGCGCCACTGACGCTCCCGAAGTGATAGAACAGCGCATCGAGCGCGCCACATTCGAGTTGTCGCAAGCATCCAAGTTCGACCGCATTGTCATCAACGACAATCTCGACAAGGCAGTAGAAGAGACACTGCAGATTATAAAGGAGTTCATTAAGTAAATTATGAACAAGATAAAGACCGGCATTTACGGCGGCTCGTTCAATCCCATACACAACGGACATATAGCCATTGCACGCAAGATGATTGAACTTGCCGGACTCGACGAAGTGTGGCTCATGGTGTCGCCGCAAAACCCTCTGAAGCATTCGGCCGACCTGCTCGACGAGCAGTTGCGTCTCGATATGACCCGCATAGCGCTTGAACCATATCCACAACTGAAGGCTTGCGACTACGAATTTCATCTGCCCCGCCCTTCTTATATGTGGCACACGCTACAGTCGCTTAGCAACGACTATCCCGAACGTGAATTTACGCTGCTTATAGGTGCCGACAACTGGGCTGTGTTCGATCGCTGGTATCATGCCGACGACATCATTTCCCACTACCCTATCGCCATTTATCCGCGTACGGGATATCCTATAGACACAGCAAAACTGCCACAAACCGTTAAGGTTTTTGATACCGGTCTATACGATGTGAGTTCCACTCTTGTGCGACAATACATCAACGAGGGTAAAGACATCACAGCGCTCATCCCCAACGAGATAACAGCTCTCGCACAACAGTATTACAAATGATTCTACACATAAACGACAGGAGGCTATGGCGAAATGCCACAGCCTCCTGTTTTTTTTGTATTAGGGTAATGTCAAGACAGAGACACTACCTTTTTATTTACACTCCAAAGTCTTCGTCACCTCACCACTATATGTATTCACCGTGATGCTTACAGCGTCAACATCGCCCAAATCCTTAGTGTCGATGCTGGCATAGCGTTGCACTGTGTAATATTCGGGCACGCCTCCCTGGTCGTGATAAAGCTTCAGATGGCGTATATGCTTGCCGTCATTGCCGACAGTCGTGCCACAATCTACCAGTCCGAGCGTCTGCACGGCATCCTCACCGTCAGTCTTGCCCGCCTTCAGAAGCAACGACATATTGATATATCCGCTTTTGGCAGCCCATACGCTCTCCACCCCAACAGGGTCGGTGTGTATATCCTTCACCTTGCTTTGCTCCATCGGTCGTAGCACTGGCACAGCCGACACCGAACGGGCCTTCACCTTCTTGCTGCCATCGGTAGCTACATCGTAGTACAGCAATGCACGATAGATGGTGTCAGCCTTGGTCATCCACGATGTCGTGAACGGATTGCTGATGCTGAGCGTTGTGCCATTGTCAAGGTCGGCAGACGTAGCCGAACGATTGGACGCCGTATGCAGCACAGCCAATTCGGCGGTGAGATACGACAGACTGCCATCGCCCGACTCATAGCCGTCGTGCTCGCACGATGCAAGCACAGCAGCTGCCAAACCCATTAGTAATATTCTGATTTTCATCGGCAATAATGCTTCGCAATAAACTAAACTCCGTAGACAGATTACAGTACGCTCATCTGGTTGCGGGCAGGGTTGGCATACATTGTCAGCATGCACTCGCGCAAGAAGTCGACATCGGGATTGGGCAACTGAATCTTAGCCATCTGACCTTGCAGATAAGCCTCAAAGCGCTGACGGTCCTCATCGGTGTAGCGGTCGGCATGAGCCTTGTTGCCTTCGAGAAGATCGAGAGCCACGAAGTTGGACGGATAGAGACGATAGCCAAGCCAGATGTCATGGTCGATATGTTCAGCCACAGCCTTGTAGAAGTCGGCCTTGGGCATATCGTCGGTCAACTGCTCGAGCCACTCATCGATGCAAGGAGCGCAATGGTAATGAATGTGTCCCTTGAATCCCATTATGCCGGTCTGCATGCTGATGACATCGTCCATCGGTCCCTTCTTCCATCCCTCAACGTCGCGACGCAGCTGGAACTCCTGGGCCTTGAGAAAGTCGCAGGGGTCAAACTCGTAGCTTATGGCAAGCGGAACGATGTTCAGCGACAGCAAGCGTTGCTTCACTGAGCCTTCGCCCCCCATTGTCATCATCTTGAGAATAGCCTCCTGTGTGCGGTCGTTAGAGTCCTTGGCACGTCCCTCACGCTGAGCTATCCACACGTTGTCATGCTTCTCGTTGATGACAAAGTGCATGTAGTCCGAAAGTCGTTTGGACGATACAAGCATCTGACGCATTGACAACGAGCGCTCCACGATGAACGACTTGTTGATGCGCACGATGTCCTTCACCCACGGCAACTTCAGCAGATTGTCGCCTATGGCAATCTCGGTTGTAGTGTCGCAACCTGCATCAAACAGCAGTTTGTGCAACAGAGCCGAGTCGAGCACAATGTCGCGGTGGTTGCTCACGAATGTGTAGCGACGTTTGAGGTCGATGTTCTGAAAATCAGAGTCGATGCCAAGACTTGCCTTAGCAAGAAGATTGTTAAGGAATTCAAGGCAGAAAGCCTTCTGAAACTCAAGGTTGGTGCGACACTGGTGCATCTTCTGATCTATCATCTCTACCGGAACTCCAGGATAAAGATAGGCCAGCACCTGTTTGAATTGCTCGTTCTGCAACAAGCGGTCGAACACTTCGGGCAACTCTTCCGGCTCAAACGGCCGGATAGCGTCAAATTGATGTATATCCATAAGTGAGTTTTGAATTTTGAGTTTTGAATTTTGAATTGGTTGCCTTCGGCAATTTTGAGTTTTGAATTTTGAGTTTTGAGTTTATAAGCTTTTGATTACAACTTCTGTTTTATTGAACTATTTGAATTCTAAATTCTCAATTGAACAATTCAACATCGGCGAAGCCGACCAATTCAAAACTCAAAATTCAAAACTCAAAATTCATTAAAACTGATTCTCCACGATGTCGGTCAACACTTCCTTGATGTCGAGTCCGGCAGCGCGTACCTGCTGTGGGATGAAGCTGGTAGCAGTCATGCCAGGAGTAGTGTTGATTTCGATCATGTTGATGACATCATTGCCGTTGGCATCCTTCGAGATGATATAGTCGATGCGGATGATGCCGTTGCAGTGCAGGATGTCGTAAATGCGGCTTGTCTCCTCAGCCACACGCTTGGCAGTTTCGGGAGCGATACGGGCTGGAGTGATCTCCTGCACCTGTCCGTTGTACTTGGCATCGTAGTCGAAGAACTCATTGCTTGTCACCACCTCAGTAGCCGGGAACACTACCGACTTCTCGCGAGTCTTGTAGCAACCGATTGAAATCTCGGTTCCCTTCATGAATTTTTCGATCATCACCTCGTCGCATTCCATGAATGCCACGCGCAATGCCGGAGCCAGCTGGTCAGTATTCTTCACCTTCGACACGCCGAAGCTTGATCCGTCAGCAGCCGGTTTTACGAAGCACGGCATACCGATTTCGCTCTCGATGTATGCCTCGCTGTACTTGTTTTCATCGCCGCGGCGCAGCAACAGGCTCTTTGCCACGTTGACTCCCCATCCGCGCAGATAATTATTGAGCACATACTTGTCGAAGGTCATAGCCTCAACAAGCACGCCTGATGTGCTGTATGGAATGTGCAGCAACTCAAAGTAACCCTGCAGCACGCCGTTCTCACCCGGTGTACCGTGTATTGTGATATAGGCATAATCGAATACTACGGCCTTTCCATTCTCAAGAAACGAGAAATCGTTCTTGTCGATAGTTGCCGTTGTGCCGTCTTGCAGGTCGACATGCCAGTCCAGCCCCTTCACATCGACGATATACACGTTATAACGATCTTTGTCGAAAAAAGAGAACAATCCCTGCGCTGAGCGCATTGACACGTCATGTTCTGAAGAATCGCCGCCGCAAACGATGGCGATGTTACGTTTAAGAGTTTCCATTATATATAATATGTTATATTATTTGTTGCTGAATGTGTCGCGCGTAGTTCCTCCCAGATAGGCGCGCCATTTATCGATGAGCTGCGCCAGGTCGGCAGGCAACTCGCTTGTGAAGTCCATCTGCTTGTGTGTCGAAGGATGCACGAAGCCCAGAGTGCGGGCGTGCAGAGCCTGTCGCGAGCACAGCTTGAAGCAGTTCTGTATGAAAGCCTTGTATGTTGCCGAGCGTTCGCCACGCAATATCTCCATTCCGCCATAGCGTTCGTCGCCGAACAGCGGATGTCCTATATGCTTCATGTGGGCACGAATCTGATGCGTACGGCCCGTTTCCAGTCGGCACTCTATCAGCGTTACGTAGCCGAAGCGCTCTATCACGCGCCAGTGCGTCACAGCCTCCTTGCCAATACCCGATTCGGGCGGCATCACAGTCATGCGCAGTCGGTCCTTAGGGTCGCGAGCAATGTTGCCCTCAATGCGTCCTTCGTCCTCGGTGAGGTTGCCCCACACCACAGCGTTGTACGAGCGATGCGTAGTCTTATTGAAGAATTGCAGTCCGAGAGACGTCTTTGCTTTCGGAGTTTTTGCCACAACGAGCAGTCCGCTTGTGTCCTTGTCGATACGGTGAACGAGTCCCACTTCGGGGTCGTTGGGGTCGTAGCTCTCCACATTTCGCAAGTGCCATGCAATGGCATTGACCAATGTTCCGGTGAAGTTGCCCGCTCCCGGGTGCACCACCATACCAGCCTCCTTGTTCACCACCATCAAGTCATCGTCCTCATAGACCACATTGATGGGCAGGTCTTCAGCCACAATGCTTGTATCGTGGCGAGGGCGGTCGAGCATCAGCGTCACCACGTCGCCCGGGCGCACCTTGAAGTTGCTCTTTACGGGGCGTCCGTTGACGTGTACAAAGCCGGCATCGGCAGCCGTCTGAATACGGTTGCGCGACGAGTGCGGTAGTTTCTCGCACATATATTTGTCGACTCTCAGGGGCTGCATGCCGGGGTCGGCCTCAAATCGGAAGTGCTCGTACAACTGCCCGGTCTCGTCGTCCGACGCATCAGCGTCATAGCCTTCTACAGCCATGTCCTGCACGTCAAGTTCGTCCATTATATCTATATTGTCTGTCATATCCTTAGCTATATAGAGTTTTGAATTTTGAGTTTTGAATTTTGAGTTGGTTGCCTTCGGCAATTATGAGTTTTGAATTTTGAATTCTCAATTCAAAATTGAACAATTCAGCATCGGCACAGCCGACCAATTCAAAATTCAACATTCAAAATTCAACATTCCTACTCGTGTATTTCTTGGAATTCATCTACATCGCCCACTTCTTCCATTTGCTCTTCGGGCAGCAGCTCGGGCGCATCGGTGTAGTCTATCTCTTCGGTAGTGTCGCGCTGACCGTTGCCCACCTGGATGGTGATGTAGTCGTCGATGCCTATACGGTCGCCAGCCTTGACCTGACGTCCGCGCACCACGAGTCCGTACACCCAGTCTTTCTCGCCCTCTACAAACATAGGTCGGGTAATCTTGAATCCCATAGCCTGCAGTTTGGCCATAGCCTCGCGCAGCGATGAGTTGTCGATGATGTCGGGCACAGAGAGCGTAGGCGTGTGCGAAGCGTTTACGGTGAGGTAAATCACGTGTCCCGACTTCACGCGGTCGCCCGGTGCAGGCGACTGCTCCAGAATACAGTCGGGCGGCAGTCCGCGCACATATCCCGTGTCGCTCACCACCACAATCATTCCAGCCTCGCGCAATAGATAGTCGGCATCGGCAAACGCTTTGCGGCGCACGTCGGGTATTGCTATCGACTCTCCGTGATGCGTATATATGTCGAGCCCGAACTTAACGCCCGCGCACGCTGCCACCACCACAAGAGCCATGGCGCACAAATTGCCCAACAGATAACGGCTTTTGAATTTTTTGATGAATTCAGAAGGGTTCATACTTACTTTTCGTCATTTTCTATTTATGCAAAGTTACGATTAACATCGGAATAAACAAAATATATGGCTTAAAAAGCGTGAAACTATTGGCTTTTTATTATACGCCGTATTGATATTATTTGTAATTTCGCAATCCGAACAAACTTACATATACACATATATATTATGAAACCACACACAAAGACAATAGTCGGCGCTGCCACAGTACTCATCATAGCCGTTGCGGCATGGTGCACATGGCAGACATGGCCGTCGAGTGCCTCCAGCATGCGCCGAACAGCCATAGTCGTCGAACAGCTTACATGGCACGAAGTGACGGTAGACAACCGCCCCGTGCTCTACTTCGATTCTGCCGAGGGCGACTCAGTCCTTATCGGCATCACATCCGTGCGCGACTCAGCCACACACCGCCGACTCACAATGGGCTTCTGGACCAACAGTCTGCCGCTACTGCCCACCTGCCGCGGACGCGTAGTGGCTCCCTACACAGCCGAAGGGGGCGTGCCCCGCAGCCTCAACGACTCGGCTATAGTGCGACTGTGCCGCCTCTCTGCCGACCTACAGCTCAAGCGATTGCAGACACAGAAGTACGAACTCGACTACTACATACGTGTGCATGGCGTTCAGGACAACGGCTATCAGCAGATAGCATCGCTCGCCAACAGCATCAACCACGCCACCAATGCCGTAAAATCCGCACGCCACATCATCGACAGTTTGGCTACTGACAAACGCCGCCACCACTTTGCACTCTGCACCAAAGCCACATTCACAGTGACCGGACACGACGACGAGGGCAAAACCATACGCCTGCCGATGCACCTCATCAGCCACGACAGCACCTTGCGTCTGGCTGTACTGCAAACCGCCGACCATAGCACACCCGACTGGGCAAAGCCCGCCAAGTTGCAACTTTGGAACGCCTCAACGCCACGCACCATTCTCACAGCAGCCACTCCGGCTCTCGGCGTGCGCGGAATAGAGTCGGACACCGTAAGCCCCATCATCGCCCAGGGCACCGTGCAAGCATCGGGCTGCCACAATCTGTCGCGCCTGCTCGCCCATGACGGAGCACCCGTATACACCAGTCGCGGCCACTTCATAGGCGTAGTAAGCGGAAAGAAAATCATATCGCGTCGCGAAATCAGTAAACTGTTGAAGAAATGAAAACGCACATCACACATCTATTTATTTTAGCACTGCTCTTGCTGACGTCGTGCCGCGACATCACACCCGACACCATAGTCAGCCAGCGTGGCAAATACACCTACTGCGGCACCGTAAAGAACGGCCGCTACGACGGCTACGGCACACTCAGCATAGGCGACAGCACCATATACGCCGGACAATGGCGCTGCGGCAAACGCAGTGGAAAGGGCGTGAGCCACGACTCGCTACATCACCGCATCGTTGGCACATGGCGTGCCGACACACTCGTGCGTGGCACATGGACCGACTCTACGGGCACCTACTCGGGCGAGATGAACCGCGACGCCATTGCCCACGGACACGGCACCTTTGCCGATACGCAGCAGGGATTCTATTCGGGCCAGTGGCGCGACGGACAACGCACGGGATTCGGATTCGCACTCCTGCCCAAGAAGCATCTGCGCATTGGCGAATGGAAGGAGAATCGCTTCCTGGGCGAACGGCTCGAATACACCGCCGACCGCATATACGGCATCGACCTGTCGCGATTTCAGCACGACGTAGGCCGACGCCACTACCCCATCGACTGGAGTCGTCTGCGCATATCGCACTTAGGAACAATATCGCGCAAACGTGTGCGTGGCAAGGTAGACTATCCCGTATCATTCTGCTACATCAAGTCTACGGAGGGCACAACCATACGCAACCGCTACTTCCGTGCCGACTATACGGCGGCACGCCGACGCGGCATCAAGACCGGAGCCTATCACTTCTTCTCCACACGTACGCCTGCCGACCGCCAGGCACGCTTCTTCATAGCCAACTCAAAGTTCTCGAAGGGCGACCTGCCTCCGGTTCTCGACGTTGAGCCAACCCACGCCATGATAAAGAAAATGGGCGGACCCGAAGCCCTGTTCCGTGCCGTGCGCACATGGCTGCGCATCGTAGGCCAGCACACCGGAACACGCCCCGTCCTGTACATCTCGCAGACATTCGTCAACCGATACCTCCCCTCGGCACCCGACCTCAAGCGCGACTACAACATCTGGATAGCCCGTTACGGCGAATACAAGCCCGACGTACACCTCGTCTACTGGCAGCTATGTCCCGACGGACGTGTCAGCGGCATACGCCCAGAAGTAGACATCAACGTATTCAACGGCTATCGCTCCGAATACGAAGACTTCCTGCAGCGCGAGTGTATCAAGTAGACGGAGCGGTGATCCGGTTGTTGTGGCGGTGAGATGGTGAGACGGTTTTGATATGCAAATATAGTACAAACAGTAAAAAAGTGTTACAAAATAAAAATCGATTCTGGAGATTTCCGGGGTCGATTTTTATTGTTTCAGCGGTGTCCGACACCCTTGATTTTCCATTCTGGGCTTCTTTGCAATGCAACTGTAGCCCTTTTGCTATGCAATAGTTGTCCTTTTAGAGGGCAAAAGGACTACAGTTGCACTCTAAATGTAGTCCTTTTGAAATAAAATAGAGCATTCTTATGCCGCCAATATTTGTACAACAACATCTTTATCAGCATAACATTCTGTGTATGAGCCATATAACAAAACCGTTCAAAACTGCCATCTGAACGCACCAAAGATTTTCTTGTGCGTTCAGATGGCAGTTTCGAGCGGTAAGAAATGCAAATATTGTATTGAGAACGGTGCTCCGGGTGGAATTGTTTACGCAGCCAACAGCAAGAAACTTAAATGTAAAACTATCTTAACCCACGGCAAACAGCCTCGTAATACTACTGAAAAACAGCATGTATAACTTTGCAGCAGAAAAAGAACAAACAATATTGCATACATGAATCTTAAGTATTATTTTGCCACATCCTGCCTCCTTGCAGGAATGGCGTACTCCTCTGCAGCAGCACATACAGTGCCAACAGCCGACGGAAACAAAGACTCCAATCCGACTATCGTACCCGGAGCAAAGAAGATAACGGTGCAGGGCGTTGTCGTAGACGACAACGGCGAACCGCTTATCGGAGCCACTGTCTATGAGAAAGAGAGTGCCAACGGAACAACAACCGACATCGACGGACACTTCTCACTGAACGTTGACAAGAACGCTGTGATAACAGTCCGCTACCTGGGATTTGCAGAAAAGCTTGTCAACACAAAAGACAACACCCCCCTCAGCATAAAACTTGAAAAAGACACACACCTGCTCGACGACGTTGTAGTAGTAGGCTATGGCACCCAGAAGAAAATAAACATGTCGGGAGCTGTCGACCAACTCACAGCAAAGGATATTGAGAAACGACCCATCAACGACCTTTCGCGCGGACTGCAGGGTATGATTCCCAACCTTAACATCGACTTCACAAGTGGCGAACCGGGCAAGGCAGCCACACTCAACATACGTGGCGAGGCTTCGATCAATGGCGGTTCGCCTCTGATTCTTATAGACGGAGTGGCTGCCGATGCCGAAGAGATGAACCGGCTGATGCCTGGCGACATCGAGAGCATATCGGTATTGAAGGACGCAGCCTCAGCTGCCATATACGGAGCACGCGCTGCCTTCGGCGTGATACTCATCACTACAAAGCAGGGTAGCGGCGACCGCATCAGCGTAAGCTACAACGGCAACGCACAGTGGCGACGCCCCTCACAACTCACCGATAAGACTTCCGACCCTTACATATACCTGAAACTGAAGAACATCGCTGTGCTCAACACGCCCTGGAGTTCGGGACATGTCACCAGCGACGAACGTCTGGAGTGGGCACGCCAGCGCTCGGACAATCCTTCGGGCACCGAAGCCATACGACTCGACCCGCTTGACAACACTCAGTGGGACTATATGGGCAACCGCGACTGGACACGCTACTTCCTCGACCGCAGCACCTTTGCACAGAGCCATCAGCTGTCGGTGTCGGGAGCTACAGCCCGCACCAACTTCTACATTTCTGCAGGATACGACGGCGAGGACGGCGTACTCTCAAGGATTGCACCCGACGACACCTACAAACGCTACAGCACACGAGGCAAGGTGCGCTACAACATCAGCGACTGGTTTAACGTTTCTAACAACACCTCGTTCGTAATGACCAAGCGCAACAAGCCAAGCTACTACAATCTTGACGCCCTGTACGACGCCAAACCGAGCGACGTCGATGTCAACACCGACGGCACATGGGCCAATACCGACCTCGGAAAGGCTCTGGCACAGATAACGGACGGAGGCAAGGAGAGCACCACCAACATGCGTCTGCAGAGCACTTTCGCCGCCGAACTGAGTCTGTGGAACAAGATGGTCAAACTGAACGGCGACTTCACCTTCGCATTAGGACACGAAGACTACGACTGGTACAAGACCAAGTACAACATAGGCTACGGTCCGCAAGACATCCGCACGGACGGAACATCGCAAGCTTACAAGGGCAACACGTCGACGTTGTATACCGTGCTCGACCTCTATGCCACATTCAACAAGCAATTCGGCAAGCACGCACTTACTACCGTGCTGGGCTTCAACCAAGAGTACAACCGCTCAGACAACTTCACCGCCAACCGCTACGACATCATCGCCTCGGCGCTGCCGTCGATAGCTCTGTCGTCGGGCGACCAATATGTAGGCCAGACATACAAGGACTGGGCAATACGCGGACTCTACTACCGACTCAACTATATATTCAACGACCGGTACATACTTGAACTCGACGGACGCTACGACGGCACTTCAAGATTCCCCAAGAACAAGCGCTTCGGATTCTTCCCGTCAGGTTCGCTGGCATGGCGCGTCGACGCCGAACCGTTCTTCCAGCCACTCACACGCTACATATCACAGCTCAAGCTGCGAGCTTCGTACGGATCGCTTGGCAACCAGCTCGTTTCGGAGTATGGATATATTCCTGCCATGGCGTCGAAGACCGGATCGTACATTATCGACGGCAAGCTACAGCAAATAGTTTCATCGCCAGCACTCGTATCGCCCAGCTACACTTGGGAGAAAGTGCGCACCATAAATGCCGGTATAGACATCGCATTGCTGCAGAACCGACTCACCATGTCGTTCGACATATACCGCCGCGACACACGCGACATGCTCACCAAGGGCAAGGAACTGCCAGGGCTGCTCGGTGCCAACGAACCTAACGAGAACGCTGCCGATATGAAGACTACGGGATGGGAACTGTCCGTCGCCTACCGCGACCAGTTCAAGTTGGCAGGCAAACCTTTTGCATGGAACGCCCGGTTCATACTCTCCGACAACCGCTCATGGATAACCCGATTTGACAACCCCGACCGCAAGCTCGGACAATACTACAAGGGTATGGAGATAGGCGAGATATGGGGACTCACCAACGACGGAATGTTCCAAAGCAAGGAGGAGATTGCCCAACTCGACGAAACACAGATAATACCATGGGGAGCACTGACAATCGTTGAGGGATGGCCCAAATATAAGGACCTCGACGGCGACCATACCATCACCAAGGGCACAACGGCCGACCATCCGGGCGACCTCAGCCGCATAGGCAACTCATCACCGCGATACCGCTTCGGACTTAACCTCGGTGCCGAGTGGAATGGATTCGACCTCTCTGTATTCGTTCAGGGCATTGCCAAACGCGACTACTATCCGCTCAGCTATCTGTATTGGAGCTTCTACCAGCAGCCTTACGCCGGCGGACAGAAACACGCCTTCGACTTCTATCGCGCCACCGACGACACTCCCGAACAGATGGCAAAGCACTCCAAGAGCTACATAGCCGCCGGACTTGCCAACAAGAACACCAAATCGATGTATCCGGTATTCCAGTCGTGGCTTGCCGACAAGAACCTCGGTACCGGCATAACATCTGCCATGGGATTGGCAATTCCGCAGACAAAATACCTGCTCAACGGAGCTTATATGCGACTGAAGAACATCACCGTAGGCTACACACTGCCTTCGAAACTCACCAACCGCCTGCACATCAACCGCATCCGCGTGTATGCCAGCGCCGACAACCTCTTCGAAATAAGCGCACTTAAGAAGTATTTCGACCCCGAGGCAGTCACCAACAGCGACTCCTACGGGTATGTATACCCATTCAACCGGCAATATACAGTGGGCGTGAACGTAACATTCTAACGATATAACAACTCATAAGACAATGAAACATTCAATATATATGGCAGCCATTGCGCTGTCGGCAGTGTGTCTCACATCGTGCAACGACGACTTCCTGCAGCGCGACCCGCACACCGAAATAACACAAAAGAACTTCTTCAACACCGAACAAGACCTCCGACTCTACTGCTACGGACTCGTCAACACTCCGGCATACAGCTACATCGGCGATGCCGGCACCGACGACCAGGCCACCACCGACAATGTCACCATCAAGAACATCATGACATCGGCTAATCCTACATCAACCACTATAGACGCAGGATGGGACTGGAAGCGGCTGTACGACATCAACTACTTTCTCGACAACTGCAAGAAAGCCAATGTGTCGGACGAGATAATGGCACACTGGGTGGGCGTGGCACGATATTACCGTGCTGAGTTCTACATGACAATGGTGAAGAAATACTCTGACGTACCATGGTGCGACCACGCTCTTGCTACCAACGACAACCTACTGTACGGCAAGCGCGACAGCCGCGAGACGGTGATGCAACACGTCATGGACGACTATCAGTATGCCGCCGACAACGTCAAGGCCGACCAACCCAAGGGTGCCATCGACCGTTGGATAGTACTGGCATCAATGGCACGCACCGCCCTGTACGAGGGCACATACCGCAAATATCATCCCGAACTGAATCAGCAGGCTTCTGCCGATGCTCTAATCAAGAAGGCAGCCGACGCTGCCAGCGAGATAATGCAGTCAGCACGCTACAGCATATACAACACCGGACACCCCGAAAGCGACTACGCCTCGCTGTTCAACGCTTCCGACCTGACCTCCAATCCGGAGATGATACAGGCACATTACTATGAGCGCAATGTAGCCGAAAACGGCATCTGGGGTGCATACATGTTCGGCAACTACATTCCATGTCCTACAAAGGCTCTCGTACAGGCATACCTTATGAAGGACGGAACATACTATTCGGCACAGCCCGGATACCAGACCAAGCAGTTTGTCGACGAGTTCAAGAACCGCGACCCACGCATGTCGCAGACTCTCGCCTACCCTGGTTGGGAACTGAAAGGCACCATGGGATATGCACCGGGACAAGGACTATACGTGCAGAATCTCAACAAGAACTTCTCTGGCTATCACCAGCTGAAGGGTTTCCCTAACAGCAAGGACAAGGACTACTATCTCGGCATCGACTATCCGACTATACGCTACGCCGAAGTTCTGCTGACATACGCCGAGGCAAGAGCCGAACTGGGACAGCTGACGCAGGACGATCTCGACAAGACCATCAACCTTTTGCGCGACCGTGCCGGTATGCCACACCTTACCATGAACGTTACTGCCGACCCGGTAGAGGCTGCCAAGTTCCCCGGAGTGAGCGCCATACTGCTTGAGATACGCCGCGAACGCCGCGTAGAATTGGCATTCGAGGGATTCCGATTCGACGACCTTATGAGATGGCACGCAGGCAAACTGCTTGAACAAGTGCCCGAAGGACTCTACTTCCCGTCACTCGGCAAGTACGACCTGACAGGCGACGGAATACCCGACATATATCTTATACCGTCATCGCAGGAAATACCTGCAGAGGCTGACAAGGAGACCAACGCCCTCGGCAAGAAACTCACCTACTACCGTACGGGCAGCATCGACGACCCGCAAGCCACCGTCTACATCAAGAACGGTACAAGCGGAAACATACAGACAGCCAAGACAATGGGTACTTTCCAAGAACCACGCGACTACTATCGCCCTGTGCCCAAGCACGAGATGGATCTGAACCCCAACCTCACACCTCAACTCTTCGGATGGCAATAACAAAAAATCAATATAAACAATGAGAAAAACAAATATCCTTATCATTGCCGCAATGGCGGCAATGATATGCCTTCCAGGCCAATCTAAAACCCGCAAGGCTCTATACGTAATAATGGACGGTGTGTCGCGCGAATTTCTGCAGCAGACACGTCCTGCAACAATATTCGACATAGCCTCAACCGGCAGCTATGCCGAAGCCTATGCTGGCGGCGAGGTGGGAGCATTGAGCCAAAGCCCGACAATATCAGCCATCGGATACACCAACATCCTCACCGGAACATGGATGAACAAGCACAACGTGCAGGGCAACTCCAACATCAAGACCAACTACAACTACTGGTCGCTCTTCCGTATTGCCAAGGCTCAGCAGCGCGACGTAAAGACAGCACTGTTCTCAAGCTGGGCTGACAACCGCACTCTGCTTATCGGCGAAGGACACCCCGAGACCAACAATGTGCGTGTCGACTACGCATACGACGGTTACGATCTCGACACACTGCACTTTCCGCGCAAGCCACGCGAATTACAGATATACGACATCGACTCTGTAGTGATACGCAACGCTGCGCAATGCGTTCGCGAGAAAGCTCCAGACCTTAGTTGGGTATATCTATGGTATACCGACGACGCTTTCCACATCACCGGCTACAGCACGTTCTCCGAAGACTATCTGAAACGTGAAGACCGTATGCTGCGTCAGATATGGGACGCCATAAAATACCGCGAAAAGAATTTCGACGAAGAATGGCTGCTCATCGTCACCACCGACCACGGACGTGAGGAACACGGATTCAACCACGGCGGACAATCTGCCGGCGAGCGTGGAGTATGGATGGTGAGCAACCGTCGCGACATGAACGCCGAATGGGGAAGCAAGAGCCTCTCGCAGGTAGACATCAATCCTTCTATCTGCCGCTATATGGGATTCACTGTCCCACGCGACGTGGAATGGGAGCAGGACGGAATACCCTTCTTCGGCAATGCCGACATCTGCAATCTCACCACAACCGGATTTGACAACAAAGTGATACTTAAGTGGCAGACACTTGCACCAACAACCAACAACGCCGAAGTGTACGTCAGCTCTACAAACAACTATCGTGAGGGTGGCAAGGACACATGGCAGCTCATAGGCTCCGCCAAAGCGTCCGACTGCACATATACTGTCGACCTCGACACATTGCCCAAGTCGAAGCTATATAAGTTTGTCGTTGTGACACCATCCAACCATATCACACGCTGGTTCACACATAAATAGACACTTTTATTTATAACTGAGTCTACTTCAAAAAATCGGTATATTTTGAAGTAGACTCAGTTTTTTATTTATGGCAGAAGGCATGACAAAGGGCAAAGTAGAATGAATGACGGAAGGAATAGCTGAAGGCATGGCTAAAGGCGGAAAAGCAGCTAAAGTAAAAATAGCCGCCAACCTTCTGTCTCTTGGTGTGCCTATGAAAACCATAATGCAAGCATCAGGCTTGTCTGAAGAAGAAATAAAAAGCATAAAACACCCGATGGATTACCACAAAAACACATGATCAAATGCCACAAAAACTACAAACAAAATACATCAAAAACTACAAATGAAATACAGCGAAAGTTACAAATGAAGTGCCGCAAAAGTTAGTTCTAAATTGCCACAAAAGTTAGCAACAAAACAGCGCAATTCATAGCATTTAATATCCACAAATATCAGGCTCTGCTTGCATATACAACTGAATATCAGTAACAATACCGCTTGCTTGTTTGAAAGATTAAAAAACAGAATAGAATATGGGAACAGCATTACTGGCACTCTGCTTCTGCGCATTGTCGCTCGTCCTTGCCTTGTTTGTGGGCATATCGCCCATAAGCGACAAAGCAAAGATTAGGTTTATGTATGTCGGTGCTGCGCTGTCGTTGATGGCAGTGCCAAATGCAGCCAAGCCGACCTAATGGCATATGCCAGTTCCGCCTTCTTCAAGATTGAAAAAAAGCGTAAGGACATAGCCCAGTTCCTCAGCATTGTATTCGAAGCTTACTTCCCTGGTGGTGAAGGATTCGTGTATAAGAAGATTCCAAGGGCGAAAAGTTAGTTTCAAACTATAGAATAAATGATAATCTTGCTCAGAGAGCACGATAAAAAGGAGTACAAGGGAGCCAAGGTGGAATTGACACCAGAGGTAAAGAAACTGATTGCGGGGCGGTACGTGCCATCAAGGCTGATGCGCATATCGCCATAAGTGGTACGCCTGTGGAGAATCGTCTCTCTGGATACCGAGCATCAGGGTATCATCTTGCTGATGAAGCTTGCCTTGAAGCAGATATGCAATTATCCTACATACTTGAAAGGTGGCAAGTTGGTTCCATCACTCTCTGGAAACATCCTTTTATCACCAAAACACCTTTGAGGAGCGCATCAATGATATGATTAACAACAAGCTTGCGCTTGCCGAGATGACAGTATCTGCGGGTGAGAACTGGATTGGCAAGTTGAGCAATAAGGTGGTGAAGAAGCAATTCATCTACTCCTTCTGATTGCGATACTGCTGGGGCGTAAAGCCTGTCAATCGCTTGAAGTACTTGCAGAAGAAGCTGACATTGGGGAAATTCAGCTCATCGGCAATCTGTGTAGTTTGCCTGTCGCTATGGTGCAACTGCACCTTGGCGGCAGAGATGATGGCTCGGTCTATCCACTCCTTCGCACTCACTCCGCTCACCGACATCACAAGCGTGCCCAGATAGCGACTGGTGATGCAAAGCTTTTCGGCATAGAAGGCAAGCTGATGCTCCTTGCTGCCATGGAGATTGACAAGGCGCAGGAAACGATTGAAGATCTCATTGGAATGGGAAGGAGACGACACGGATGTACAATCATGAAAGAGTTGGTCATAATAATGAGTAACCGTGGTTATCAGGCTGTAGATGACCTCCTTGCTGGTGCCGTCCTCTCCCATCAAGTCGTGTAAGAGACGAAGCATTCGGTCGAGAATGGTTCGCTCCTCAAAGGATACAATTCTTCTCCCATCCTTCACCTGTCCATTGAAAAGTTCAGGCAGTCGGCCTCCATGCGCCATCAAGAAGAGATCGGCTGGCAAGCCCATTCCATCCAACAGGAAATCATCGCTCACCTCCAAGGGCTCCACGATGGTGCCTGGCGTGATGAAGACGATTGTACCTTCCTGTAAAGTATGCTCTTGCAGGTTGATGATGCCCCTCAACTGTCCACGCACAACCATTCCCATACGATAATCCTCTACCAAGAAAGGCGAGGAAGCCATCCCTAAATGGCGAAACAAAAAACCGCCTATGCCTAATGCCACTCCCATACCATCCTGATAACTCAGCAACTTCTTATTTTGCCTCGTATCTTCTGGCAATATCTTATAAATCTTATCCAAAGGAAGTCTTTGCAGTTGTTTCATCGCTTCATATTAAAAAAATCCGACACAAAGATAATCATTTTTCCCGATAAAATGTCATTTTCCTATATTTATCATACAAAAAGAACATTCTTGCATTAAAATGGGTAGCTAAGATTAGCGAAAATCCCTGTAACTTTGCACCCAGAAACAAAAACAATGAGAAAATGAGAATGAAAAGAAAAAGTATTCTTGTAATGTTAGTCTCGCTGCCACTTCTTGGCTTCGCCCAGTCACTGACCTTGGACGAATGCCAGAAAATGGCACATGACAACTATCCTGCCATCAAGCAATATGGCATGGTGGAGACCTTGCGAGACTATAATGTGAGCAATGCCACCAAGGGATGGCTGCCACAAGTGAACGTGCAAGCCGGTGCATACGCCTTCACCGACATCATCAATGCCAACCAGCAGATAGGATTCGACATGAAGAACTATATGGCAAGCGGCATGGTAAGCGTGAAGCAAACCATCTATGATGGTGGACAGATAGCCGCTGGCAAGGAGGTGGCTAAGGCGCAAGCGGAGGTGCAGAAACGCCAAATCGACGTTTCGATGCACGACGTCAACGAGCGAGTGGAGCAACTCTTCTTCGGTGTGCTGACCCTCGATGAGCAACTGCGCCAAAACGGCATCTTGCAAAAAGACCTCGGCGTGAGCAGCACCACCGTAAAGAGCATGATCAAGAATGGACTCGCCAACCAGAGCGACCAGGATGCTATCAACGTGGAACTGATGAAGGCAGAGCAGCAAGCCGATGCCCTCTCAGCCTCTCGCAAGGCTTACCTGAAGATGCTCGGCGTGTTCATCGGCAAACCATTATCAGAAAACACAAAGGTGGAAAAACCTGCCATGACGCTCCCTGCCGCCAAGGATTCCTGGGGATTGAATCGACCTGAGCTGTCCTTCTATGCTTCGCAAAACCAACTCTTGGATACGAAGCGCAAGCAGCTCGACACTCGTCTTCGTCCTACCATCGGGTTCATGGGCATGGGATTGCTCCACACCCAGGTGTCTGACATGGTACATAACGGCATATTGCTCGGCGGCATCAACATCTCATGGAACATCGGTGCACTCTACACCCGCAAGAACGACATCCATAAGATAGAGGTGCAGCGACACATGAACGACAACCAGAAGGAGACTTTCCTCTTCAACAACCGTCTGCAAAATGAGGATGCCGATGGCAACATTCTGTCTTTGAAAAAGCAACTCACCAAGGATGCGCAAATCGTAACCCTTCGGGAGAACATCCGACAGACCAACGAGAAGAAAGTAAAGCTCGGCACAGAGACGGTGAATGAACTCATCCGCAGCATCAACGCCGTGAACATGGCGAAGCAGCAGCAATCGCTGCACGAATTGCAATTGTTGCAAGCCATCTATCACAGCAAATTAATTAACAATTAAGATTTTAAAGCAATGAAGAAAGTAACATTCTATATAACGGCAGTGGTAGCCATGCTTTGCACCGCTTGCTCTAACAACGATGCGCAGTATGACGCATCAGGCGTATTCGAAACCACAGAAGTCATCGTGTCGGCCAAAGGCACTGGCGAGCTGATTTCCTTCCATGTGGATGAGGGACAAAACGTGAGCATGGGGCAGGAACTGGGCAGCATCGATACCCTCCAGCTCTATCTCAAAAAGAAGCAACTCCTCTCCAACATCTCTGCCACAGAGAGCAAGCGACTCAGCGAGAGCCGACAGATAGCCTCCATCCAGCAGCAAATCTCCAATCTGCAACGTGAGCGCAAGCGTTTCAAAGAACTGGTAAAGGAGAACGCAGCCAACCAGAAGCAGGTGGATGACATCGACTACCAAATCATGGTGCTCCAGCGTCAGCTCGCCGCTACCTCTGAACAGATAGGCAGCAACAACAGCAGCTTGACAGGACAGAAAGGTAGCATCGCAGCACAGATAGCGCAACTCGAAGACCAGATGCACAACTCCATCATCACCTCTCCTATCCAGGGCACCATCCTCACCAAGTACATGGAGCAAGGCGAGTTTGCCGCTCCAGGCAAACCTCTCTTCAAGGTGGGCAACATCCACGACATGAAGCTGCGTGCCTACATCACCGCCGACCAACTCACTGGCCTAAAGATTGGTCAGAAGGTAAAAGTCTATGCCGACCAAGGCAAGGCTGACCGCAAGGAATACCAAGGCACCGTGACCTGGATTTCGAGCAAGGCAGAGTTTACCCCTAAGACCATACAGACCCGAGACGAAAGAGCCAACCTCGTCTATGCTGTGAAGATTGCGGTGAAGAACGATGGCTTGATCAAGGAAGGAATGTATGGAGATGTAAGATTATGATATTATGGCAATAGTAAGCGTTAGAAATATCAAGAAGACCTACAACAAGGGAAAGGTCGTGGCTCTGCGAGACCTGAGCTTTGACGTGGAGGAAGGCGAGATTTATGGCATCATCGGACCAGATGGAGCAGGCAAGACCTCACTCTTCCGCATCCTCACCACATCCATTCCGAGGCAGCCCTCGTGATGTTCTTCTTCCTCGTCATCTTCATTCTCCTGAGCGGTTTGATTACCCCAGTTACGAGTATGCCAGAATGGGCGAAGGCTTTCACGCGCATCAACCCGCTGCGCTATTTCATCGAGGCGATGCGCACACTCTATCTCAAGGGCAGCAGCCTCTACGAGCTTCGCCATCACTTCTGCGCTCTGTCAGTCTATGTCGCCGCCATGTGGATTTGGGCGATAGGAAGCTATAAGAAGAATAGCTAAGTCTGTTTTCAAGCAAATAAAAGACCGAGCAACTTACAAATAGAAAAGTTACTCAGTCTTTTACTTCTTATTGTTAACTTCACTTTTTAAGTAGACTCTTCGGATTGTTCTATAGTCCAATCCTCGACATTACCCTTGTCAGAATCGAAATTGATGACGACCTTCATGATTGGCTTGCCACTTAGAACAAATCGCTGGTGGTAATCATTCAAGTTGATTTGCCGATAGTCGGCACCTTCTGGCAAGCCCTCATTGAAATCCTTGAAATAGGAAGCCCTTATTTGATTATCTATCTTATTTCTTTTCTTTCTTCGCCCTTGTATCCTTGACAATCTTTCCTGCCAAGAAGCAAAGTTCTATCACCATTACCACCCAATGCCAAGGATATTCGCTCGGATGTGCAATGAGCTTCCCGATGATGCCCGTGCGATTAAATGCCTCTACCGCTATCCAGAACACGATGACCGTTGCCGTACCCATTCTGATGTTTGCTCCCCACGATTGCAAGTGGAGTTGCTTGCGAAATACGTATGGGGCGGAAAGCAAGGCACCGAAGGCTACACCGAAGGTGACTGGACTCTCACGACCAAACAATTGAGGATCGTAGAGGTTCATCAGCAGGAGATAGCAAGTCCAGAGCATTGTGTTGATTTCCATGAAGGTAACAATGCTGGTGTGGCGTGTCATCGGGCGAGCGGCGATGAGTCGCTTGTTCTTCCCCAAGAAGAGCGTCTGCCACCAGTTGAGGAAGTTGCAGGCATTTCGGGAACAGAAGATGTAGAGCAACATCACCATTGCCCACAAGCCAAAGGTGGCAGGGAGCAGAAGATATTCAGGGCGGCTCAACACTTCTCCTGTCATTGGGTCAATCTCAGCATGTGTGCCCCAACGATGGGCATAATACATGAAGAGGAAATCCACCCAACCCGTCCAGTAGAACATGCCACCGATAAGTCCGAGCAAGGTCTGGCGAGTCTGTCCCTTGACGAAAACACCGACCACTACCATCATCATACCCACGAATCCCACAGCCATGCCAGCACCCAACAGTTGCGTGCCGTCGTAATTGTCCTTCAGCACTCGTGCCACCAAGTGAACCATGGGCATGCTTCCCAATATCACGCCCATCGACACGATGGACTTCCACCAATTCAATTGTTTCATAATGTTTAATGTTTGATATTGAATTACTTTAGTTCATCGAGATAGTAACTGATTCTTCCTCCTTCATCACCTATCTGCACATTGGCATCATACCAGGAGATAATCTGGAGCTTGTAATATCTCTCGCCATCCCACGAACGGATTACGTAGGTATGGAAAGAAGGAGTATATACTGGAGGTGGACCCGAGAAACTCATTGCCTTTTCGAGCACCGGATTGCCGCTTACCAACTGCTTGGCAGGACCGTTATTCGGGTCGAACCAAGGGTTCTCGTTCATATCCAGTTTGTTGGCGATGCAATACTTGTTCCAGTCGTTCTGCGACATGGTGACATAGACGCTTGCCGAATCATCCACGGCGAAGGTCATGTTGTGTTCTGCCAGATAAGCATCCACCTGCGCCTTGCTCGTCCACTTGTCATATTCGCCATAGCCCAGGTCGGCAGCACCGCCCTTGCCTGGTCCGCTCGTTCCGCTGTTGGTGCGGAGCTGATAACCATTGAAGGCGAGGTCCCACTCCGTAGCAGGATAAGCCATCGTATTGGGGTCATCCTCCATGTTCTCCATCACTAAGATGCTGCTGGCCTGTCTTTTTACCGTCTTATAGGTAGACTTGCCTGTAGATTGATTCTTGGTGAAGATGGTATCGCCGTTCTCATCACGCTCTGCATCCTCGAAGATATTCTTCTGTACGCCCTCGCTCCAATACTTTACGAGTTTGGCAGTACCTTTATAATGGAAATATTCCTCTATCGGCTTGCCATCAATAAAGGCGATGACACTCTGGTTAGGATTCAGCACATTATAGCGATGTCCCGTCTTCAGGTCAAAATAGAGCCAGTCGTTGGTAACACCCGTGCTATAACCTGTTTTTCGGGGCAAGGTATGACCTGTAAAGTCCTCTGCCTCATAGGACACGCAGCTCGAAAGAGCCAGCAGACTCAGAACCGTTCCACAAAGCAGACTGTTTTTTTTCTTATTTAGTATATTCATAATCATTATCATTAAGAATAGCTATTGGATTCTTCGTTCTTCACTTTTCACTTTTCACTTTTCTTTCGGAATGCTTTTACCAATTCATCTACCAACACTTCCACCTGCACATGCGCCTTGGCTCCTGCCGTGGCTGGCACGTTAAACATGGTGATGCCCGAACCCAGGGTCTTTGGCACATAGTTAAAGATGTTATCCACACCCACAGTTACCTTTACCTTATTATAGAAGGTCTGAATCACCGACAGATTGCACAATACATACTGTGGCAATTTGCATCGGAAGTAGGCATCGTGGCTCTCGCCGTTTACAGAGAGTCGGTCCTGCACATCAAACTTCTTCTCACCCATGTAGCTTGCCGAGAAGGTGGCGCCCAGACGGTAGTTCTTCTTGTTGTACTTATAATCAAGACTTGCCGTAGCAGCATGTGGCGAAGTGGTGTTCACCTGGATGCCATCCGTCTTGCTCACGTTCACGTAGCTGTAGGTGGCATTCATCGTGAAGTGGTTGAGGAAGTGCCAGCGCATGATGGTCTCCAGTCCGATGAGGTTCTGCTTGGCGAGGTTGGTATATTCAAAGTTATACTGCATGTCGTAGATGCGCCATACGCCCTCTATCTTCTTGCGGAAGAAGTTGCCATACACATTGCCCGAGATGAAGAAGTTATCGTTCGAGTACTCTGTGCCTAGACTCACGTAGTTGTTCTTCTCAGGCTTCAGGTCCTCGTTACCCTTGATCATGAACATGCCGAGGTGGTCCCAGTTGAAGAACAGCTCCTTGATGCTTGGCGAACGGTAGCCCATCGAATAGTTGGCTCTCCACGCCCAGTGATCCGAAGGACTCCACTTGAAGGCAATCTTAGGCATCGCCATCAGTCCGAAGGCACGGCTGAAGTTGGTTCTCACACCTGCCGAAACCATCCAGTGGTCGTTCATCGTCCACTCGTCCTGCAGGAAAGCCTCCGTCTCTTTTAATGAACGGGTGCGCATGATGTGGGAGGCATCGCCGTTGAATCGGTCGCTCGTCAGGTCATCGCTCAGGTGCTCGATACCGAGGATGAGGTCATGGTCCTCGAACTTCTGCGAGGTGATGGAGAGGCGAGGCTGGAAGATACGGCTCTTATACACTTTGGTACGCTCGTCGATACGCTCGTGGCGCTTGAAGCGGTCGTAGAAGTCGCCATGAAGGGAGGCGGTAATCTTGAACCAATCCTTGAAGGAGTACTTAATCTTGGTTCCAGCCGTCCAGTCACGTGCCTGACTGAAGGTCATATCCTGAATGAGGTCGTAGGTGTTCATATAGAACGCACTACCGTAGGCAAGAATCTCCAGGTTCTTGAAAGGGTCGTAGAATACCTTCTGCGATACCGAGATATGCTCCGTGCCCTCGATGCCCATTGGCGGACGGGAAGCCACGCTGGTAATGGTCACGTCGTGGTCGAGCCAAGGATTCGCCTCTTGGGTATAGACCTTCTTGTCGTTCTCCGCCTGGTACATGTAGAAGGCATCGCTCGAAGAATACCACACATCCGTCTGCGAAGTTACCTTGCCAGCGTTGAATCCTGCCGATACCCAGCTCTGCAGGTTCGGGCGGTCGGCATTCTTCTCAAACATATACAGGAAATCCTTTTGGGATGGATTCTTGTAGTTGGTTTCGTTCATCTGTCCCCAGCGTACACCAGCCTGAATGTCGATAGGTTTGGTGGTCTTCTTGGTGATAAGATTGATGACGGCACCCGATGCACGGCTTCCGTAGAGGGTACTGCTGGCACCCTTCACGATTTCGATGCGGTCGATGGCATGGAGGTTGAATCGCTCATAGTCGAGGTTACCCGCCATGTCGCCCGTCAATCGCTCACCATCCTGCAGGAAGAGCACGTGGCGGGCATCCAAGCCCTGCATGGAGATTTCGTTGCCGAAACCCACTTTCTGGATATTCATACCCGGGGTCTCCTGCTGCAGGGCCTTGGTCAAGTCGGCATAGCCTGCATCTACCAGTTCCTTACCGCCGATCACCTGCGTGCTCACTGGCGAGAGCTTGATAGGTCGGGCAGTACGGGAACCAGTAACCACCACCTCATTCACCTTCATCACGTCCTCGGTCATGAAGAGCTTGAGGGAGCTGTCACTTCCGATGGTTCCTCTCAGAGGGTTATAGCCCACGGATACCACCTGGTAATAACACTTGTCACTCTGAGGCACCGAGACAGTAGCCTCACCATCCATGTTGGTAACAACACGCTGTGGCGATTTCAATTTCTCGTTGTCGGCGTAGGTGATGACTGCACCGATGATTGGCTGCTCAGTGGCTTTGTCGAAGATACCGAACTTCACCTTTCGCTGTGCAGCGACAGGGAGAGCGAGTATCAGCAGCAAGCCGATAAGCATTACATTTCTAATTGTCTTCATTCTTATATATTGTTTTTTCTACCTTAAGTAACTGTTCAAAATTAATTTTATAAATATGAATAATTCACGAATAAGTTCG
>ERZ859937.19-NODE-19-length-86327-cov-17.253002_pt1 | contig 86327 bp, 75 predicted proteins | sample MGYA00509985_ERZ859937 | MGnify/ENA primary metagenome ERZ859937 (study PRJEB30046, sample SAMN00715169) | human gut metagenome | study: EMG produced TPA metagenomics assembly of the A metagenome-wide association study of gut microbiota in type 2... | reverse complement strand
GTCTCTTTGGGGGCAGCCATTAACTTGGGATAATGTTTTCTGCATTCTTTCCTTCATGAGGTATGTTTCAATTACTATCGTTTAATTGTTAGGTTCTGCCCTTCGTGCAGCGTTATCGAGTATTGCACTACTATGGCGTCTGCTGACTTCTCACGGCAAGCTTTACTCCGCTTCTTTCGTAAAAAAACTATTTGAAGCGTCCGTGAGACCTCCTCGGATAAGGGCATTGTCTTTCCATCTTATACCCACTTCATTTACACCGACCGTTCCGAATAGCTATAGGGCTTTGGTTTGTTATGCAACCTTACCCACGGTCATATGCCTTGTATGAAGTTTCTGTTCGTTAGGTCAGATGTTTGCCGCCGGCTTCTTTCAGATTCCAACTCACGATGGACACCCTTGCCTTTGGCTATGTAATTCCCGCTATTAGGGCTTACTCGGGACTTCCACCCGTTAGACAATGCTCATGCCGAGCATACAAAAAAGGAGGAAAGCAGCTATGCTCTCCTCCTTCTTTATGTATTATCATTTCTTGATTATTTCTCGAAATAACGCTTGTACAATCCCATGAAGCCAGCGCAATGACGAGCCTCGTCCTTTGCCATCTCATGAACTGTGTCGTGTGTAGCATCCATACCAGCAGCCTTAGCATTCTTGGCAATACGGAACTTATCCTCGCATGCGCCACGCTCAGCAGCAATACGAGCCTCAAGATTGCTCTTTGTATCCTTCAATACATCGCCCAACAGTTCAGCGAACTTGCTTGCATGCTCAGCCTCTTCAAAAGCATAACGCTTGAAAGCCTCAGCAATTTCAGGATATCCCTCGCGGTCAGCCTGACGGCTCATTGCCAGATACATACCTACCTCGCCACACTCACCATTGAAGTGTGTCTCAAGGTCCTTAATCATCTCAGCAGTTGCATCTTCCTTGCGTGCAGCACCAAGAGTGTGAACAGTTGCGAAAGCCGGGCCGTCTGTCGGGTCTTCCAATTCCTTGAACTTGCTCTTCGGAGCCTTGCAAACCGGACACTTCTCAGGAGCTTCTGTACCTTCATAGATATAACCACATACTGTGCAAATAAATTTCTTCTTCATAATGTTTTTGTTTTAAAAGTTTTATAATTCAGTTTTCATTCTTTTCCTTCATACATTCGCTACATACGCCCTTGTAATAAAGCTGTACGTCGTCAACCGAATGCCCGCCCACAGTCTTGCATGACAGCAAGGGCGAAACTTCATCGAATATATCGTACACCTTTCTACATTGTTTGCAATAGAAGTGAGCATGCGCATTAATATTTCCGTCATAGCACACCCTATGTTCATCTATCGTGATCATCTGAGCCGCATTGTTCTCTGACAATAAACGTAGAGTATTGTACACTGTAGTACGACTAAGAGTAGGCATCTTGCCACTCAAGCCACGATAGACATCGTCAACCGTAGGATGGGTATAGTGCGTTAGCAAATAATGCATTATCGCTATACGCTGTACAGAGGGCTTTACACCGCACTCTGTCAAACGGGCCATTGCTTCTTTTGAATTCATATTCTTATTTTCTACATTTGCAAAGATACAACAATATCTTAAACAACCAAAGAAAATTTGTAATTTTTACAACTTTTAATTCATTGTAATAAAAGTAGACTTTCTTATATAGCTCTTTTCATATGAAGTTTTAGTTCTTAACAATTTGTATAAACTTATACACCAAATGATACACATGTTTATATCATTTGGCGTGCATTTTCAGATAAATAAATATTAAGAATACGTCAATTCAAAATACTATTGCTTTTTGGTAATTACTTAAACAAAAATTGCTATCTTTGCAGTATAAGAAATATACAACAATGGCAAAAATAAAAATCGAAACACCGAAAGGCGACATCATAGTACGCCTTTACGACGACACCCCAAAACATCGTGACAACATGCTGAAGTTGATTGGCGAAGGTTTCTACAATGGAACACTTTTCCATCGCGTGATAAAGGACTTCATGATACAAGCCGGAGATCCCGACTCGAAGGGTGCGCCAGCAGGCAAACATCTCGGAGCAGGCGGTCCGGATTATACAATCGAAGCCGAAATAAAGCCAAATCTCTTTCACAAACGAGGCGCACTGTGTGCTGCACGTCTTGGCGACGAGGTGAATCCTAACAAGGAATCGAGCGGTAGCCAGTTCTACATTGTATGGGGCGACATATACAAGACAGCCCAACTGAAGCAGATGGAGAAGCAAATGAAGCAGAATCAGGAAATTACCACATTCAACGATCTTGTGACATATCACAAAGACAAGATTATGGAAATGCGACGCAACCGCGACCGTACCGGACTGCAGGAACTGCAAGACTGTCTACAGAAAGAGGCCAAAGAGATTTGCCGGCAGCAACCTGTAGGCTTTACCGAGGAGCAATTCAACGCTTATACAACAATAGGCGGAACACCTTTCCTCGACAGAGAGTACACTGTTTTCGGCGAGGTAGAAAACGGGCTGGATATCGTAGAGCAAATAATAAATGTAGATACCGATTCTGCCGACCGTCCTAAAGAAGACATCGCAATCAACAATATTGAAGTTGTTGAGCAATAATAAACTGACAACATAAGAGATGGTTTCTAAAGACAGTATTGAATCGGCGTATTGTTTCTTTCATCAGAAATGGCGTGTGTACTCTTATAGCAACAACTTGCGTCAAAAAGACGACATTGAGTACTCCATAGCCTCTTATGTGGAGTCGATGAACCGTCAGCTATACGAAACTATAGCTGACGGCAAATCAGACTTTCTAACTGACCACACATCTTTTTCGATTGATATGCAAGCAGCCATAAGTAGACTTGACATTATGGCCGCCGAAACAGACAAACAATAACGGAAATAATAATAGGCTTATGAATACCGTACAAAAGGCACTTACCATATACAAAGCCAGTGCAGGAAGTGGTAAAACTTTCACATTATCCATAGAATATATTAAACTGCTAATAAAAGACCCTACGAGCTATCGCTCTACACTTGCCGTAACCTTCACAAACAAAGCAACTGAAGAGATGAAAATTCGTATACTAAGTCAATTGTACGGTATATGGAAACGACTGCCTGACTCAAGAAGCTATATTGAGAAGATAAAGGAAGACATGGACGTAACAGAAGAGTTCATGGCTGAACGTGCAGGTATGGCTCTACACAACATAGTGAACAACTATAGCTATTTCCGAATAGAAACAATCGACTCTTTCTTCCAAAGTGTTCTGCGCAATTTGGCACGCGAGCTTGACCTCACAGCCAATCTGCGCATAGAACTGAACGACTATCAAATAGAGCGTAATGCTGTAGACGCCCTGATAGACAATCTCTCAGAGAACGACCAGCTATTAGCGTGGATTATGGAATACATCCATGAGAACATACAAGATGACAAAAACTGGAACATAATAGGACAGATAAAGAAATTCGGTGAGAACATTTTCCGTGAATTCTATAAAACCAATAGAAAGCAATTGAATGCAAAGTTGCTTGAAGAGGGATTCTTCAAACAATACACAGCGAAATTGCGCAAATTGCGCAATGAGGCAGAAGCAGAAATAGTAAATGAAGCAGAGGGATTCTTTGATATTCTAAACAACCATGGCATAGACATACAGGACCTAAGCTATGGCAAAAGTGGTCCTGCCGGATATTTCGTAAAGATACAATCGGGAATATACGACGAGAGCTTGATAACCGGTCGTGTAAAGACTGCTATGGACAATGGTAACGGAGAGGGATGGGTGAAGAAATCAGCCACTCCAGAACTCAAAGCCATTGCCGAATCGAAACTTGCTCCAACATTAATAAATGCCGAAGATGTAAGAAGCCACAACTGGCCAATCTATCAATCGGCAGTACTCACCTTGCGCCACCTAAACCAGTTGCGCTTGCTCAACAGCATAGAGAACAAAGTGAGAGACATGAATCAGGAAGCCAACCGATTCCTGTTGAGTGACACCCACACCCTACTACACTCACTGATAAAAGACAGCGACTCGCCATTCATTTTCGAGAAAATCGGCTCTCGACTCAACAACATCATGATTGACGAGTTTCAGGACACGAGTACTGTACAATGGCAGAACTTCAAGGTACTGCTTGAGGAATGCATGATCCATGGCACCGAACAAGGCAACCTTATTGTAGGCGACGTGAAGCAGAGCATATACAGATGGCGCTCAGGCGACTGGCGCATGCTCAACAACATAGAGCGTGAGTTCCCGATTATGAGAAGTATGCTCAATATACAGAGTCTTGACACCAACTACCGTTCATCAAGACGTGTAATCAACTTCAACAATGCCTTCTTCACACAGGCAGCCGAGATAGAATACAAAAACTTGAAGATCGGCAACGAGTCGCAAGACAAGAAATCAGACATTTCAGCCGAACAATTGAAGAAGGCTTATGCAGACGTTCAACAGAATGTACCTGATTTCAGAAAAGACACGGGATATGTAAGTGTAGAATTGCTACCCCAGGAAGACTATCTGGCGCAGACTTTGCAAAAGACAGCCAATGCGGTAAAAGAATTGCTCAATGCCGGTGCTGAATGTTCGGACATTGCTATTATAGTACGTTCAAACAGCACCATACAACAATTGGCAGAATATTTTGCTGAAGAAATGCCTGAAGTGAGAATCGTGTCGGACGAGGCTTTCAGACTCGACAATGCCGACTCGGTGAACATCATAGTTAATGCCATGCACTGCCTGACCCATCCCGACGACCTAATAGCGAAGACATACATAGCCAAAGCTTACCAAACGAGAGTGTTGGGCAAGGATTATGTAGATGTTGACAAGATGCTGACAACAGAAGAAGGCACCACTGATGCACTGCCAAAACAATTTGTCGACAATGCACCAGATATGTTGGCTATGCCTCTGTATGAATTGGCAGAAAAACTGTATAACATATTCGGGCTTAAGAATATCAATGGTGAAGACGCTTACATATACGCCTTCTACGATTGCCTGACCGACTATCTGAAGAACAACACTGCCGACATTGACAAGTTTATAGAGGAATGGGACGACAGTATCTGCTCCAAGACAATACAGGTGAATGCTACACAAGGCATCAGACTCATAACAATACACAAGAGTAAGGGATTGGAGTTTGAAAATGTCATCATACCATTCTGCGACTGGAGCATAGAGAAAACCAACACTATATGGTGCTCGCCAAAGATAGCACCTTTCAACGAACTGCCCCTAATACCTGTCGACTTCAATGCCAAGCAGATGAAGGGCACCATATTCGAAGACGACTATAACGACGAGCATCTGCAGAACTGCGTAGACAACCTGAACCTGCTATATGTAGCTTTCACACGCGCCTCGTCAAGCCTATATGTAATAGCACGCAGAGGCAACGCCAACCAACGCTCGTACACTATAGAGCAAGCCTTGTCGAATATGGAATTGGAAGGCGGAATTCTTGAAGGCGATATTAACGACAAGAAGAGCTGGTTGAGATACACTTACGGCACATTGGAGACTGCCGACAAAAAGAAAGCCAAACACTCTGAAAACATCTTCATGCCACAAATAAGCAACAAGCAAGTAAAGATGGAGACGTATGACAACCATACGGACTTCAGACAAAGTAATAAAAGCCGTGAGTTTGTGTGTGACGAAGACGACAGCAACAGCGAAGAGAAACAACGACTGGCGTATATAAAAACGGGTAGAGTGCTGCACCACCTGTTTGCCACAATCAATACGACCAAGGATATAGAACCGAGTCTGCAACAGCTGGAGATTGACGGACTAATAGAAGACAGCAACGTAAATAGTGAAAGTCTGCGCAAGATGCTGTACAAGCGACTTGAAAATAAGCAGGTGGCAGATTGGTTCTCCGGACGATGGACGCTGTTCAACGAGTGTACCATTCTTGACTACGATATAGCTACCGACACGGTGAAAGAGCATCGCCCCGACCGTGTGATGAAAGACGGCAACAAAGTAGTGATAGTCGACTTCAAATTCGGAGCCTACCGTCCGGAATACACCGAACAAGTAAGGCGTTACATTGCGCTCACCAAAGCTATGGGCTACAATGATGTAAGGGGATATCTGTGGTTTGTATATACAAATAATATTGAAGAAGTGAAATAATAGCATCATGAGAACGACAAGAACATTTTTGGAACATGTAGCCGAAGACATGATAAGTAAATGGGGCACAGACATGTCACGCATAGTGGTAGTATTCCCCAACAAACGTGCAGCATTGTTTCTAAACGAATATCTTGCACGCATAGCAGGCAAGCCCATGTGGAGTCCGGCATACACAACCATTAGCGAGCTGTTTGGCAAGCACTCGGAATTTGCTGTAGGCGACTCCATAAAACTGGTATGCGACCTGCATAAATCGTTTGTAAAATGTACGGGCATAGATGAGACACTCGACCACTTCTATGGTTGGGGACAGCTGCTATTGACAGATTTCGACGATATTGACAAGAATATGGCCGATGCCGACAAGATATTCTGCAATCTGAAAGACATACACGAACTTAACGACCTGTCGTATCTTACCGAAGAGCAGCGCGAGATGCTCAAACGCTTCTTTGCCAACTTCAGTGACGACCATGAGACAGAGTTGAAGAAACGCTTTCTTAGTCTGTGGAGCCACTTTGGCGACATATATCACGACTACAACAAGCGTCTGAGAAACCAAGGCATAGGATACGAAGGAGCAATCTACAGATATGTAGTAACAAAGCAAGACATTGAATTTGAATACGACACATACATATTCATTGGTTTCAACTTGCTTCAGAAGGTAGAGCAAGAACTGTTTACCAATCTGAAGAAGGCTGGCAAGGCCCATTTCTACTGGGACTTTGACACCTACTACATGCCTCGCAACAGCAGCTCATTCAACAACGAGGCAGGTAAATACATTGCCATGTATCTGGAGGATTTCCCCAATGAACTCGACGTCCGCTCAGCTGAAATCTACTCGAATATGCGACAACCCAAGAACGTATCGTTCGTAATTGCATCGACCGAGAACATTCAGGCAAGATATGCCGCTCAATGGTTGCGCGACGACAACAGATATTCAGACGGCAGACAAACTGCCATTGTAATGTGCGACGAAGCCATTCTGCCTCCAGTGATACAAAGTCTGCCTCCAGAGGCTGACAAAGTGAACATTACAAGTGGATTCCCACTTGGCATGACACCGATAGCATCGTTAGTATCACTACTATTCGACATGTACACATCGGGCATTAAGAGCAAGGGTGCATACTATCGTGCACAATATGCAAGCAAAGTATTGACACATGCCTACACACACTATATATCAGAAAAAGCAAAGGACGTATACGCCACAATAAAAGAGCGACATCTGATGTACCCCGACCACAACACACTTACTCTTGAAGGTGTAGACGAAGGCTTGTGTCTGCTCTTCCCTACCGGCAACATCGCTCTGCTAAAGCATGTTGCTACTATAATCAAGCAGATAGGCGTCAATGCCAAGAACACCGAGGATGCCTTCCTGCAAGAGTCGGTATTCAGAATGTACACCATCATAAACCGTCTGGAACAGCTCGCTGCCAATGGCGACCTGGATGTAGACACAACCACATTGCGTCGACTCATCAAACAATTGATATCATCAACCACTATACCTTTTCATGGCGAACCGATAGTGGGAATACAGATAATGGGAGTGCTCGAAACACGTAATCTTGACTTCAAGCATCTGCTGTTGCTGTCGTGCAATGAAGGCAATATGCCTAAGGGTGTCAACGACTCGTCGTTCATACCTTACGCCATACGCAAGGCATACGGCCTGACTACCATCGACAACAAGGTAGCTATATACTCATACTATTTCCACCGTCTGCTGCAACGTGCCGACGACATAACGATAATATACAACAACACTACAGACAATGGACATACGGGCGAAATGAGCCGCTTTATGCTGCAATTGATGGTAGACGGCAAGCAGCAAATAAACCACTACAATCTGCTTGCCAACAACTCACCTGTAACCCACGTGGCCCAAAGCATAAAAAAAGAGGGCAACATCAAGGATACGCTCGACAGCATGTACAGTCTGTCGCCATCGGCGATAAATACATATATAAGGTGTCCGCTACAGTTCTTCTATCAATATGTGGCACACATAAAGGAACCCGACTGCGATGACGATGTAGTAGACAACCGTATGTTTGGCAATATATTCCACAAATCGGCACAACTGATATACAACGATATTGTACAGCACAACAATGGCAGGATTGAAAAAGCAGCAATACAGAAATATCTTAACACAAAGGGTCTGTTGGAGAATGTTGTTGATCGTGCATTCAATGAAGAACTGTTCAAGATGAAGGACACAAAGCGCAGCCCTTACTACAACGGACTGCATTTGATCAACCGCAAAGTGCTACTGGAATATCTGCGCCAATTGCTTCATGGCGACCAAAAAATAGCCCCATTCGAGATACTCGCACTGGAGGATGCCGTCTACACTCAAATGACATTTGAAGCAGAAGACAACAACGAGCGGAATATAAGAATTGGCGGAATTATCGACCGGCTGGACAGGGTGACTGATGCACGAACGGGCATACCAACAATACGTGTAGTAGATTATAAGACGGGACTGCAGGCTACAAAGAAGATTAAGGAAATTGAGGAAATATTCTCGGACACCAACATCAGCCAGAAGCACTCCGACTATTATCTGCAAGCCTTACTCTACTCGCTGATAGTAGACGACTCTACAAAATACAATCAGCAGAAGGATTGTGTAAGTCCGGCATTGCTATTTATAAAGCAGGCATCTAAGGATAATTACGACCCTGTACTTGAGATTGACTCGCAAAAAATTTCAAACGTAAGAATATATAAAGAGGAGTTTAAGAAACATCTTAAGGAAGTGCTGCAAGAAATATTCAACACCACCCTACCCTTCACACCTACACAGGACAAAATGCGTTGCGAAAAATGCTCGTATAGGAGAATCTGCAGAGTTTATTCAGTTGAGAGTTAAGAGTTGAGAATTGAGAGTTGAGAGTTTATTCAGATTGAGAGTTGAGAATTGAGAGTTGAAAGTTATAGTATACTTTGTTTGGTTTATAATTATGCAATTGTAAAACTATGGTAATCATAACTTTCAATTCTCAACTCTAAACTCTCAATTAATCACTAAAATGGTGCTGGTGAAGATGGTTCACCAAATGGTGCATCATCGGGCATACCTGCTATATCAGGAGGCAGCGACATGCCAGGTCCGCCATTCATCTTGCTGCCGATAATCTCCGAACCAAAAGGAGCATCGCCAATAGGTGCCGACTGCTTTTCGGGATCCTGGAATCGAGTGAACTCGCCACGGAACGTAAGCAGCACGTCGCCCGTAGCACCCTTACGGTGCTTTGCAATGATAATCTGTGCCATACCACGAAGGTCATTACCCTTCTCATCATGCAGAATATGATAATACTCAGGACGATGCACAAACAGCACCATATCTGCATCCTGCTCAATGGCTCCCGACTCACGAAGGTCGCTCAGCTGCGGACGCTTGCCTTCAAGACCCTCACGATTCTCAACAGTACGGTTCAGCTGCGACAAGGCGAGTATGGGGATATCAAGCTCCTTGGCAAGTCCCTTAAGCGACTGCGAAATCTTTGACACCTCCTCCTGACGGCTACCGAAACGCATACCATTGGCATTCATAAGCTGAAGGTAGTCAATCATGATAATCTTTACGCCCTTCTCGCGCACCAGACGACGTGCCTTAGTACGCAACTCGAATATGGAGAGTCCCGGAGTATCGTCAATATACAATGGCGAGCCTTGCAACAGACGAATATTCTTGTCCAATCGCTCCCATTCGTCTGGAGCCAACTGTCCGTTGAGCATCTTGTTGCCTGGTATCTCACACACATTTGAAATGAGACGGTTGACAAGCTGCACATTGTTCATCTCAAGTGAGAAAAAGGCAATAGGAGTGTTGTAGTCGACAGCAATGTTCTTGGCAAGTGACAGGGCAAACGAAGTCTTACCCATCGCTGGACGTCCGGCAATGATTACAAGGTCCGAACTCTGCCATCCACTCGTCTTCTTGTCCAATTCCTCATATCCAGTAGGCACACCGGTCAATCCGCCTGCATTAGCCTGCGCCTTCTGCAGAATGTCGATAGCCTTGGTTATGACAGGGTCCACCTGCGTATAATCCTTCTTCATGTTGCGCTGCGACAACTCGAAGAGCGAGCCCTCAGCTTCCTGCATCAGTTCGTCTACATCCTGCGTCTCGTCGAAAGCCTTGGTCTCCACAATACTGGCGTAAGAGATAAGCTGACGTGCCAGATACTTCTGAGCAAGAATCTTAGCATGATACTCGATATGAGCCGACGATGCCACATGCGAGCTAAGCTCCACAATGTACGGTGCACCGCCCACATCATCAATAGTACCCTCACGCTTCAGCTCGTCGACAACAGTCATGATGTCCACCGGATTCTCGTTTATCGACAATGTCTGTATGGCATTGTATATCTTCTGATGGCGAGGCTCGTAGAAGGTTTCGGGGCGCAGCGTCTCCGACACCATCGAGAAAGCATCCTTGTCAATCATCAGCGCACCTAGCACCACCTTCTCTATATCCACAGCCTGTGGCTGCAGATGGCCGTAGTTCTTGTCAAACGCCTTGCCCTGCGACTGTTTGCCAGGCTTTCTTTCTGTACTTGTATTTGGCATAAAAGAAATAAAGCGATTGCGTTTCTACTTGACAACCTTGTTGCTTTCGGGGAACACCACCGTGGGGCGGAACTTCTTGGCCTCCTCAAAATCCATCAAAGCATAAGATATAATTATCACGGTGTCGCCGATTGCCACCTTGCGTGCAGCGGCACCGTTGAGGCAGATGCATCCGCTGCCACGCTCACCCTTTATAATATATGTCTCGAAACGCTCACCATTGTTGTTGTTGACAATCTGCACCTTCTCGCCCTCAATCATATTGGCAGCATCCATAAGATCCTGGTCGATAGTGATGCTGCCCATGTAGTTAAGATTGGCCTGTGTCACCTGAACACAGTGCAGTTTCGATTTCAATACTTCTATCATCATAACGGTAAAAAGAATACTTTCTGAATGTTTGTTGTTGTTGACTATTCCTTGAATGTGATATGGTCGATAAGTCGTATCGGGGTCTTACCGCAATATACGGTTATGCAACCTGCAATGTACTGGCTGTCATCCCACGACTCCACCTCCTGCAAGGTATTGCCGTCGACAATAGAGAAATACTCCACCTCAAGACCCTCAACGGCATTGATGTCGGCCACCACCTTGTCATGTGTCTCCTTGAGCGTATGGGTGGCCCCATATTCTTTGCCAGCCTTGAGCGCGCTGTAAATCTTAGGGGCTATAGCACGCTCGTCGGCAGCAAGCAGAGTGTTGCGCGAACTCTTTGCCAAGCCATCGGTCTCGCGCACTGTGTCGCACTCTACAATCTGCAGCTTCAGTCCGAGATAGCGCACTAAAGCCTTTACAACAGCTATCTGCTGCCAGTCCTTCTCACCAAAATAAGCTCTGTCGGGACGTACTATATAGAAAAGGCGTGACACCACTTGACACACGCCATTGAAGTGACCGGGACGATGGGCGCCTTCCATCACCGTAGTGACAGGAGGAAATTCAAAATGCCTGTTATCCTTAGTGGGATACATCTCTTCTACAGACGGTGCAAACACATAGTCGGCACCACATTGCTCTAGCAAAGCGCAATCGGCATCAAGCGTGCGCGGATAACGCTCCAAATCGCTCTGGTCGTTGAATTGGGTCGGATTGAGGAATACTGACACTACAGTCACATCGTTCTCAGCCACACTGCGGCTTACAAGCGACGCATGGCCCTCATGAAGAGCGCCCATAGTGGGAACTAAACCTACTGACTTTCCTTCCTTCCGAACTTCGAACAACTCATTCTGAAGTTCAACAATACTTCTGAACAGTTTCATCATCATTTTAATTTTATTGCCATAAGCCAGTTGCCAATTTGATCACACGAAAAAATCCTGACAACCGCTCAAAGCGTTTATCCTTTTGAAATTTCAATGCAAAATAACAACATTTTTCTTAAATGCGAAAGAATAAATCTAAAAATATGACAAATACAGCACCCAAATTGCGTTATTAATAAAAAACGACGGTTTTTCTGAACTTTTTTTTATACCTTTGCACCTGTTTTTACGCGCACACAAACAAAATTTAACCGAATCGGCGCGACAATAAAAGAATCAAGCATGGCAAAGAAAATCTTATTCATCAATCAGGAGATATCCCCGTACGTTCCAGAGTCTACACTTTCTGTAATGGGCAGAGACCTTCCAAGCAAAATGCAGGAAGAGGGTTTCGAAATACGTACATTCATGCCGAAGTGGGGCAATATCAACGAACGTAGAGGACAGCTACATGAGGTGATACGCCTTTCGGGAATGAACCTCGTAATCGACGACACCGACCACCCGCTCATCATCAAAGTTGCCTCAATACCGCAGACACGACTACAGGTGTACTTCATCGACAACGACGACTACTTCATGAAGCGCAAGATGGCTGTCGACGACAACGGTGAGGAATACGACGACAACGGCGAGCGAGCCATATTCTTCGCAAGAGGAGTACTCGAAACCGTGAAGAAACTACGATGGTCGCCCGAGGCTATACACTGCCAGGGATGGATGGGATACATCGTGCCCCTCTTCATCAAAACTGCATACAAGGACGAGCCTACATTTGCAGGTACAAAGGTTATCACCTCAATATTCAGCCAGGGACTCACAAAAAAGATAGGCGACAACTTCAAGCGATGCCTCGAATTCAAGGACGTGACCGTAGAAAGCCTCGCTGACTACAATGATGACTTCGACTTCACCGAAATGTGCAAGCTCGCCATCGACCATAGTGATGCAGTGGTAGAAGCCGAAGCCAACGCCTACCCCGAACTCATAGAGTATGCAAAAAGTAAGGGCATAAAGGTGCTACCCTACCCCGGCAACGAAGCCGGCGATGCCTATAAAGCCTTCTACGAAAGCCTCTAACACACATAAAGGGGCTTTATATCTAACATTAGATTTTTACTGTAAGATGAAAATAAAACTACTGGCAGGCATAGCGCTTGCCTCTATAGCGTTGGCATCGTGCGACGACAATACAAGCGAGATTGGCTCGTCGCTCATCGACAATGCCGACAAGCTCGAAATCACAACCGACACTTTCGGGATAATATCTAATTCGGCTGCTATGGGAGCTGTACTCTCCAACAGCTCGACAGGATACCTCGGCAAGGTGCGCGACCCCGAGACCGGAGCCTACCTCACAAACTGCTTCATGACACAGTTCTACACCCCCGAGGACTTCACGTTCCCCGAGAAGGACAGCATTAAGAGCCTTGACATCAACAACCGCATCATGGCCGACTCATGCGACATACGCCTCTACTACACTAACTACTTCGGTGACTCGCTCGCCACAATGAAGCTCTCGGCCGTAGAACTTGCCAAGCCCGTGCCAGAAACAGGCAAATTCTACACCGACTTCAACCCCGAAGCCGAATACATCACGCCGCAGTCGATGAAAGTCGACAAGATGTACACGCTCACCGACCTCAACGTCGACGAGAGCACACGCTACGGCAGCGACTACATGCCCAGCATACGCATACCGCTAAGCACCAAATACGGCACGAAGATCATGAACGCATACTATGAGCACCCTGAATACTTCAAGAACGCCTATGCCTTCATACACCATCTCGTTCCTGGATTCTACTTCAAGACCACAAGCGGCATAGGCTCAATGGCATACATCCGTCTGAGCCAACTCAACGTCTACTTCCGCCACAAGACCACTTATACAAAGACTGACGGAACTAAAAAGGACACCATCTATGCAGCCATGGCTTCGTTCCCTGGAACTGAAGAGGTGCTGCAAACTACAAGAATACAGAACGACCAGAACGTCATTAGCCAGCTCGTAGCCGACCCCTCATGCACCTACATCAAGTCGCCAGCAGGCATCTACACCGAACTCACCCTGCCCGTGACGCAGATTGTAGAGAAGGAATATACCGTTGGCGGAAAGGTGTACAGCCACAAGAACGACACTATCAATTCGGCAAAGGTTGTGCTGCGTCGTATCAACAACACCCAGGACAGCAAGTACACTCTCAGCGCTCCTAAAACGCTGCTCATGCTGCCCAAGAGCGACGTGAAGGCTTTCTTCGAGAACAACCGTACAGCCGACTACAAGACGTCGTATCTCGCATCGTACAGCAGCGCTACCAATACGTACACATTCAACAATATCGGAAGTCTGATAAAGAACCTCTACGACAAGGCAGACCGCACAGACACCGATTGGAACAAGGTGGTACTGATACCCGTCAGCGTTAGCTACGACACCTCGAGCGGTGCAACGGAACTGATAAGCGTAAACAACGACATGTCGATGACAAGCACTCGTCTGGTACGTGGCAATAACGACACCAAGGACAGCAAGATAACCATAAGCGTCATCTACAGCAAGTTCAAATAAAATGCAGCCATGGCAGACAACTTTCTTGAACGACAGCGACGCGACTACGAAGAGCGTAAGCTGCAATGGCAGCGTAGCAATACTAAGAAAAACGTCAGCGTGGCTGATATACTGAAAAGGTCGCGCCAACGTTTTAATAACGACTGAACCACAATGGACAATTACGATTAAAAGCTACAATCGTGATTGTCCATTGTTTTTATTAACAACTTCAATTATCAAAAAAGAACATCTTTTACCTTTGTACTGTCTTTTTTCGTTTTTTATCTAAAGTGACTTTTAATTCGAAAATTTTATATACATTTGTATAAAAGAACAAATCAATTAAATCATGGCAATAGATAAATGTGGAAAGATACTGATAGTAGACGACAATGAGGATGTGCTCTTGTCGCTCAATATGCTCCTAAAACCACACGTTGAGGCTGTCAGAGTGATCAATACGCCCGAGAGAATCATAGATTTTATGGATTCGTTCAAGCCTGACGTGATTTTGCTCGACATGAACTTCCATCGTGATGCTATCAGTGGCGAGGAAGGATATGAATGGTTGGACAAGATATTAAAGCACAATCCTAAGAGTGTGGTGCTCTTCATCACAGCATACGTTGACACCGAAAAGGCCGTAAGGGCTATCAAGGCTGGTGCAATCGACTTTATACCCAAACCTTGGGACAAGAAAAAGTTGCTCGACACAGTAAAGAGTGCCGTGGAACTGAGCAAGGAGAGAAACCGGAATATTAACAACCAAAAGCAAGACATTATCACCGAGGTCAGCCCACAAGAAGCATTTGCCCGTTTCATAGGTGAATGTCCTGCCATACTTGATTTGAAAGCCCAAATCAAGCGCGTGGCTTCTACCGATGCCAATGTGTTGATTACGGGAGAGAACGGCACTGGAAAGGATGTTGTGGCCCATGCCTTGCACAATCTTTCGGTAAGAAACACGAAGCCGTTTGTGAATATCGACTTGGGATGTATACCTGAAAATCTTTTCGAGAGTGAGCTTTTCGGCTATGAGAAGGGTGCCTTTACTGATGCCAAGGGGGCAAAGGAAGGTAGAGTAGAGACAGCCAACGAAGGCACTCTCTTTCTTGACGAGATAGGCAACCTAAATCTGCAGACACAGCAAAAACTACTGACGATGATAGAGAAGAGACAGACACAACGCATAGGTTCAAATGAGGTGAACAATGTGGATGTGCGCATTCTTGCTGCCACCAATGCCAACTTGTGCAAAAAGGTCGGTGAGGGCGAGTTTCGTCAAGACCTCTTCTATCGTCTTAACACTATCGAGTTGCATCTTCCTCCATTGCGCGAACGTGGCGAAGACATCATCTTATTGGCAGAGCATTTCCTGAATATATATTCCGGCAAATACAGTGTGGGAAAGGTTGTGCTTGGAGCTTCTGCCAAAAAGAAACTCATGCAGCACACTTGGCCTGGCAATGTGCGCGAGCTGCAACATTGCATTGAGCGATCAATTGTGCTGAACGATAAGCCAGAGCTATCAGCTGAAGACATCCGACTGGAGACTTCTTCCACAGCCTCAGCTTCCTACCTAACCATCGGAGGCATTGAGAATGTAGAATCGCTCAATCTGCAAACATTGGAGCGCGAGGCAATAAAGCGAGCAATATCCTTGAGCAACGGCAATCTGACGCAGGCTGCCGAAATGTTGGGCATAACACGATTCGCACTTTATCGCAAGATTGAGAAATTAGGAATATGATGAACCTAACCTCACACAGATATCACAACAATGTCAATAATCAGCAATATATTAAACAACAAGAGCGACGAGCGGATGCGCCAACTGATTGAGGCCATACGCACACGCGATTTCTCGCTACAGTATTCGCTCGACCATCTAAAGGGCGAAGAGCGAAGGCTTGCGCAACAAATCAATGAGGTGGTGAATGAGTTTCGCGAGACCACCATGCGCCAAGAAGCCAAGTATCAATACTTCGGCACTATGCTCGACACCATCAACGCCTTCCTGATAGTGGCTGACGAACAAGGCATAGTACACTGGATGAACAGGGCCGCAGTGGATGGACTATGCGGTTTTGCCATCAATCGCCTGCATGACCTAAAGGTTGTTGACGACACACTACCTGAAACAATGAAGGCATTGAAGCCCGGACAACAGAGACTTGTGCAACTGATAGCCAACAACAATAATCGGAATGAGGAGAAGGCAGACTTCATGTTGAGTGTTGTAAACTTTTTCAACAAGGGATTTGCCTACAGACTCTATACTCTCCAGAATGTGCAACCCGTGATTCAAAAGAATGAGACCGATGCCCAGCAACAGTTGGTGAGAGTTTTGACTCATGAGATAATGAACTCGCTCACTCCTATCATATCTCTTGCCGACACACTATGCGAAGGTGTTGATCAAAACACTCTTGAACACGATGATTTGCGCATGGCCCTACAAGCCATCAACCGTAGGAGCAACGGATTGCTGCAGTTTGTTGAGAATTACCGCAAGTTGCAACATGTGTCTCAGCCTCAATTGGCGAATGTGATGATAGGCGACATTATTGCCGACTTGCAGCACCTTTACCCTGCCCATATATTCCATTATGATATAGAAAATGCGGAGCAAGTGCTGAGCATCGACCGCTCACAAATAGAACAAGTGCTCATCAATCTGCTGAAGAATGCGCAAGAGGCTGTTGAGAACAACTATCAGCAATCCTCAGACAATGTTAAAGGCAAAGAACCTTGCGTAAGACTGTCAACTCATCTTTCAAGCAACAAGCGCAACTTTATCATTTCCATTACTGACAATGGTAAGGGTATCTTGCCAGAGGTGTTGAATCGCATATTTGTGCCATTCTTCACAACCAAAACAAACGGTTCGGGCATCGGGTTGAGTATTTGCAAGCAGATCGTAACCTTGCATGGGGGCACTATTACAGCCTCATCACAACCTGGTGTCAAAACAACCTTCAATGTGGTGCTGCCTGCATAATTTATGTGTGCGCACCGTGCGAAATCGCACACTATTCGTGCGGTTTCGCACACATACAAAATCTCCATCTTTTACCATCTTCTTCATAATCAAGAAGTTACTCTTATGGCATAGCTTTTGTATAGTGTTTTGCAAAAGTTATGAATATGAAAACCAAGTTATATATATTAATAGGTGTAGCTTTCTGTGCCATGAATCTACGGGCACAGACAGACACATTGCTGCTTGATTTGCCAGCCACCATAATGATGGCTCAACGGCAATCGCCGTCTGTACAAAGCGCGCGCAACACTTTTCTGTCGGCTTATTGGGCATACAGATACCACAAGGCCAACTATCTGCCTTCGCTGTCGCTATCTTCTTCACCTTATATTAATAAGGAGGTGAACAAGATAACCTTGTCGGATGGTACGGCAAACTTTATCAAACAAGACCAGTTGGGTGCCGACCTCGCACTGAAGATAAACCAAAATATTGCCCTCACGGGAGGTAGCCTCTTTATGAAGAGTTCGCTCAACCGACTGGATGAATTGCGCAACAAGACAACAGTATACAGCAGCAACCCTTTCGTTGTGGGATATGAGCAGAGTCTTTTTGGCTACAACTCATTGAAGTGGGACAGACGTATAGAACCTATCCGCTATCAAGAATCCAAGAAGCGGTATGCCGAGACATTGGAGATTGTATCTGCCAAGGCATGTGAGCATTTCTTCGCTTTGGCATCGGCACAAACCGAATTGGAGATGGCACGACAAAACTTCGCTTCTGCCGACACTCTCTATCAGATGGCAAAAGGAAGATATGACAATGGCACTATCTCGGAAAACGAGATGCTGCAATTGGAGATTAACCGACTGAATGAGGAAACCAATGTGATGGATGCACAAGTGACATTGCGAGAGAAGATGCAAACCATACGCTCCTTTCTTGGATTGGGACAATCGCAAGACGTGAGGTTGCAGATTCCCGATGAGGTACCTGCCTTTGAGGTTCCATTACAGCGGGCTATGGAATTGGCCTTGACCAACAGTCCCGACCCCGACTATTATCGCAGAGTTCTAAAGGAGAGCGAGAGCCGTCTGTCGCAAGCCCGTGCCAACGCAGGCTTAAAAGCCGACCTATATATGCAGTTCGGACTATCGCAAACGGGCTCTGACATAGGAGCTGTATATCGCAACCCTATGAGTCAGCAATCGGCAAGCATCACCATAACACTGCCTATACTTGACTGGGGAAGGGGCAAGGGAAGAGTGAGAGAGGCTAAATCGCAATTAGCCCTTACCAACACCCAGGTGGAGCAAGGCATGAGGGATTTTTATCAGAATGTAGAAAAACTTGTGCTTCAGTTTAATATGCAAGCAAGAAAGGTGCATGTGGCTTCGCTTACCGACCAACGTGCCGAAAAGAGACACTTGGTGGCACGAAGACTATACATCATGGGGCGCAACTCAATACTCGACCTCAATGCCGCAATCAGCGACAAAGACTCCGCCCGACGCAATCATATAGCCACGATGCAGACTTATTGGAGCTTATACTACATGCTCCGAAGTATGACTGGATATGATTTCGAGCATAATAAAGAACTGAAAGAAGAACTGCCTATCAATGATTAACAACAATAGAATATGGACATAAAGAAAAAACCTAAACCTTGGCACATACGCTATCGCTATCATATATTGGCTGGTGCTACGGGCTTGGCACTGCTCGTATATACCATCTTTGTGATAATAACATCCGGCACAAAGCGTGTGGATAAAGACAGTGTCGTGATAGCCGAAGTGACGAAGGCTCCTTTTATGGAATATGTGGATGTGGAAGGATTGGTGCAACCTATCAAGACCATCCAGGTGAACGCTATGGAGAATGGATTTGTGGAGCGTGTGGTGGCTGAGGAAGGAGCCATGCTGCAACAAGGCGACACGATACTTGTGCTTCAGAATCCTGAACTATACCACTCTATCGACGATGAGCAGGACGCTTGGAGCAAAAACCTACGCAACTGTCGTGAGCAGGAGATAGAGATGAATCAGAAGAGCATAAACCTTCGGCAACAAGCCTTGGACGCTAAGCACCAGATGAACAGCCTGAAGAAGTCGCTCAAGCAGAGCCGCGAGGAATATCGCATGGGCATAAAGAGTAAAGCTGAACTGGAAATGGCTGAGGAGGATTACGAATACCAACGCCAAAAAGTGGTATTGCAGATGCAATATCTCAAGCACGACTCTGTGTCTACACGACTGAAGCAGGAGATGATTGCCGCCAACAGAACTGAGGCAGACAAGAAGCTGTCGAGAGTGAAAGGACGCACAAGCAAACTGGTGGTGCGTGCTCCCGTAAGCGGACAACTTAGTTATGTGGGCGTAACACAAGGTCAGCAGGTTGCATCGGGGGCAAGCATCGGTCAGATTAAGGTGATGAGCCAATTCAAAATGCAAGTGACGTTGGCTGAATATTACATCGACCGCATCACAACTGGTCTTCCTGCCAACATCGAATACGAAGGTCGTAGGTATCCGCTTCGTGTGTCGAGGGTGATTCCTGAGGTCAAAGACCATAAGTTTGTTTGTGAACTGACCTTTGCCAAGCACACTCCCTCCAACATTCGATTGGGCAAGAGCTATAGGGTACTGCTGGAACTGGGCAAGCCAGAGCAAGCGTTAGTGATACCTAATGGCGACTTCCTGCAAACCACCAATGGTTATTGGATATTCCGAGTGTCGGCTGACGGCAAGAAGGCAAAGAGAGTGAGCATAACTGTGGGCAGACAGAATCCGCAGCAATGTGAGATAACCTCAGGCTTGGAGGCAGGCGACAAAGTAGTCGTTAGTGGATACGACAAAATTTCAAATAAAGAAGAGTTTGATTTAAAATAAAAACCATTATAGATATGAACATGTTATTACACAACCTGAAGGTTGCCTTGCGCAACATTCTAAAGTACAAGGTGCAGACTTTAGGCAGCATCCTGTCGCTTGCCATCGGTATGGTGACGCTTGCTGTGGTGCATTCGTTTTTGCAGAATTTCCGTATGCCATCAATTAGCCATGAAGCTTATTATGACAGAGTTTATACCATCCGATTCGATTCCATCCAAAAGCGTCAAACCGACGATCCTATTAACGCCAATGGTGATATCATAAGAGCAATAAAGGCGAATGGAGGACTCCGTTGCATTGAACAAGGTCCTTACGCTCCTAACGGATTGATGTCTGGCGGATCTGCTGAGTTTACGCTAAGCGACAAGACAAAGCGCAAGATGCAGTTGGAACCCATTCTTATTGAACGTCATTATCCCAACTTTGCAGGTTACCGTTCTGCCATCACGGGAGAGAAAATAAAGGTGCTTGATACGCATGATGCCATTATCAGCAAAAAACTGTCACAGCAAATCTTTGGAGACAGGAATCCTGTGGGAACAAGCGTCAACTTAATGAAAGGCGACGATAATTATCAGTTGAGAATAGTGGATGTTTATCAAGACTTATCATTGAATGAGATTAATGGAAGACCTACTGCTCTATACTTCTCGCCATGCGAGTTTGAGGATATGGATTTCTATCAGTATTTTGCCCGACAATTGTATGTGGTATTAAAAGATGGTTCCACTCCACAACAGCTGGAAGCTGAGGTGAACGGCAGGTTGAAACCTTTGGGACTGAAGACTAATATACGACCATTGAAAGAGCAGTTGGATGAAGAAAACGCATCTTCTGCCACAGGTTGTTCCATCACTTATCTGATAAGTTCACTGATTCTGCTGGCTGCCATCATCGGTTTTATGAGGATGCATGCGCAGTTGTTCTGGATGCGCAGACGTGAAATCTCGCTTCGAATTACCAATGGTGCCACACGCCTCCAACTCTTCTCGATGTTTGCTACCGAGGTGGTGATGATTGTGCTGCTGGCTTATATTATGGCTGTGTTTATGGGAGCCTGGATTTGTGATTATCTGGCAATGCCTCAGTTTGCTGAAATCACCTTTGAACTTGGAACAATCAGTCATCTGTATCTCTATAGTCTGGTAATTGGCTTGGTGGTCATCGTGCTGTGTCTTGCCGTTATATGGATTGTGCTGAGTCGCATTTGCCGACGTACACAAACGCTCGATTCTGGAATGAGACGAAGCCATAACCATTGGTTCCGCAACACGATGCTGTGTGTGCAGGTGATGATCAGTATGTTCTTCCTGGGTGTTACTTTCTGCCTTTTGTGCTGGGCGGGCAAGATGGCTGAATACAACCATATACCCGACGACGAGAGACCATACAAGCAGAGTCTGTATATGCAGACCTATGATGCAGAAAACAGCCAGCGCCTCAGAGACAAACTAATCCATTTGCCGCAGGTGGAACGATGGATTCCTTATAGCTGGGGATATTGGAAAATTGACGAACTGGCTGAGAACGAGGAATTCAGCAAGGCAGCTTGGCAAGGTGACAGAATCGTGACACATTATCGCATTCGAAACACATCAGACACATCGTTGCTCGACTTCATGAAAATCAAGGTGAATTGGAAGCCTAAAGCCGACAAGAAGAAATGTATTTTGGTGAATGAGGAGTTGTATAAGCACATGCGCCAGCATCGTGTTGCTCCTAATGATATGTTGACCATAGATAATGATTCGTACAAGATTGCCGGCACATTCCAGTCGATACCTTATGTGCAGAATATGAAGTACGACATGTATACGTTCATCGTCATTGACCCAAAATTCAGCTATGAAACCAATGATTATATTCTTGTGGCAAAGCCGGGAGAATATAAGGAGATGGAGGTTGCTGTAGATAGAACCATCCAGCAATTGGAGCCTACAGTGGTGGCACAGATGTCAACCAATCTGCGTAATAGAATAGCTTTTGAGATGTTTATGGTAGAGATACTGCAATCTATTGCGTGGGCCCTGGCTGTAGTGAGTCTGGCTATCTGCATGATAAGCATCTTCAGTACGGTGATGTTGGATACTGAGACTCGCAAGAAGGAAGTGGCTATACGCAAGGTGAATGGTGCCTTGACAAAGGATATTGCCAAGCTGTTCGGACGCACATATATGTTGATTTGCATCATTGCTATGGTGTTTGCGGTGGTAGTCATGCTGCTGTTCCACGTTGTTTTGAGTCAGATATTCGATATGGTAGAAATAAATCCAGTAGTACCTATACTCATGGGTGTATTGGTAGTGGCTGTCTTCATTGTTGTCATCATAGCTTGGCAGGTGCACAAGACGATGAAGGTGGACCCTTCAGAGATTTTGGCTAAGGAATAATATTAATTTACTAAAAAACAAAATGATTATGATTAAGTTAGATAATATAAAGAAAGTATTTCAGACAGAAGAAGTAGAGACTTGGGCACTCCGCAACGTCAGCTTGGAGGTGAAGGAAGGCGAGTTTGTAGCCATTATGGGACCTTCGGGTTGCGGCAAGTCCACATTACTTAATATAATAGGTTTGCTCAACAATCCCACAAGCGGCAGCTATCTGCTCAACGGCAAGGATGTGAGCACGCTGAAGGAGAGTGAGCGCACCTTGATAAGAAGAGGCATGATAGGTTTTGTGTTCCAGAGCTTCAACCTCATTGATGAGTTGAATGTGGTGGAGAACATCGAGTTGCCGCTCCTCTATATTGGAGTGTCGGGCAAGGAACGCCGCAAGCGTGCCGAGGAGGTGATGGAGCGTGTGGCTATATCCCATCGTGCCAAGCATTACCCTTCGCAGCTTTCGGGTGGTCAGCAGCAACGCACAGCCATTGCCCGAGCCATACTTCCTCGTCCTAAACTGATTCTTGCCGATGAGCCTACGGGTAATCTTGACTCAAAGAATGGCAAGGAAGTGATGGACTTGCTTTCGGAATTGCACAAGGAGGGCACAACCATAGTGATGGTGACCCACTCCTACACGATGCGAATTATGCAGATAGAGTAATTCATATGTTTGATGGAGAGATTGTTAATCAGGTAGAAATGTAGTATGAATAAGGCTATGGCGTTCTCGCCATAGCCTTATCATACATTCAAAGATTTATTTTTCCCCTATCGGCTTTTGCTATATACTTTTTCTATCAACACGCCAGTATTATCGGGAATGCGTCCTCCCAACAGATGCAAATAGGAGACGCCATGCTCGGTACGTTTCCTGCATTTTATGCTATGGCGTTTCTTATTGTCTATCCAAACAGATGCGTTCTTGTTTTCTTCCCATTTCACCACTAAGTCATGCCAGCGGTTGTCCTTAATGCCCAAGTGCTTGCGGCTAATGGAAATAACGTATAAACCTTCAGCAGCAGACACACTGTCGGTAGGATTAAACCATCGGTCGTTTAAGATAAGCTGAATAGGCTTGGACGATTCGCCCATCTTGACACGCACACCAACCTCTCCATTTCGTGTGGCAGGAAAATTCCATAAGGCTCCATCCACATCATTAAGCAAAGAATCGTTGGGTGTATAGCCTATGCGCATTACCTTAAGTTGCGCATTGTCGGGATGAGCAGTCAGTAGAGGGGCCACCTGGCGATTGTAGCAACAATGTCCCACAATGCCTTTATAATAACGGAATGCAGACCAATTGGCCAACCCTTCACTGAAGTCGCATGTTCTTTCCTTTTCGTATAGCCATTTTACATCAAATAGAAGCAACTTGCGACATAACTTATGCTGTCCGGCAGACACAAGAATCTTGCCAGGTGCTACCTCTACAGCCTGCACCTGATGTACACTCTTGTCTTCGCCAGGCCGTGTTGTGCCAAAGTTACTTGAATTTCGCTCATCATTAAGCAGCAATTCGCGGAATCCTATCCATGTTCTTCCATCGTCCTCGGAGATAGCAGCATGCAGAGCGTCGCGATTGGTGAACACATCATCCCATACTCCATTGGCAGTAGGCAATTCGGGCAAAGGAGTGGTATTGCACCAAAAGAACAGCAGTCGGCCATCACCCATTCGATACAACGTAGGCATTGTGATGGTTCCATAGAAAGGAGAGGGTGTCGCCTCGCTCCATGTCTCGCCGCCATCTGACGAGAACGACTGATAATGCTTGTCTTGTGCTGTGCGCATAATCATCCAAAGGCGTCCGTCATTAAGCTCAACTATCGTTGGTTCTACAGCATTATGATTCCAACGCACTCCTTGATGAAAACCGCCTTTCACATGAGGGGGAGCAGTGACTTGGGTAGATGCTTTCCACGTAAGTCCGTCATCATCAGAATAATATACATAAGAGCCACTCCGGTCGGTACGGTGGGCACCTGAGATAATGCGCTTGCCATTACGGATAAAGATAGGCGGCTTGTTCATGATGCCAGCCTTGTTGTCAATAACCTTGATGGTGCGTCCTCCGTCGAGTCCTCCATCTGTGCGCATGGCATATACTTTATTGTTAGCACAAAACAGACGTATATATTCTCCGCTCACGGGTGAGCGTTGGTCGGCATAGGACAAATCACGCGAGAGGTGAACCTTCTTCCAAGTAAGTCCGTTATCACGGCTCGACAGATTAAGAGGCTTGTCTTCCTCAGGGTGTTCACCATAATTGTAATGTCTGATTTCTCCATCAGCCATTCTGCTCAAACCAATATAGGCATCGGATGGAGAAACACCAGTGACACGAGGTGCCAACAGATTGTCCAAATTATTCTGGGCAGAGGCAGGATGCAAGAACATTGCACCTGCCATACATATAGAGAATAAATATTTGTTCATTGGGTTTAGTTATATAAGCTTCTATGGGCTTTTTATGGATTTTCGGTTCAGTCGTCCTTGAACGACAGTTTCTCTAATTTCTCTTTCAATACCGGAGCCTCCGAGGCCCTTATTGACAATCGTATCTCACAGGTGTTGTCGTAAGTCTGACCTACAATGCGAGGCGACATCTCCTTGATTATCTTCATCACATCGTTCATCATTATATAAGGAAAGTCGTAGACTACCTCCTCTTCCTTGTAGAGCTTCACGATCTCGGCAGCGGCTATAGCTTCAGCAGCTGCTGTGCGATAGGCTACTATGAGTCCACTAGTGCCAAGATTCACTCCTCCATAATATCTCACAACGATGATGAGGATATCTGTAAGGTCGTTTTTAGTAATCTGTCCGAGTATTGGTTTGCCGGCAGTGCTACTCGGTTCGCCATCGTCATTGGCACGAAATTGCGAATGGTCGGCTCCGAGAGTATATGCCCAACAAACATGGCGGGCATCGTAATACTTCTTGCGATGTTCGGCAACAATGTTTTTCACCTCCTCTTCTGTGGTGACATGAAAGGCAAAAGCGAGAAACTTGCTTCGTTTCTCACTGTAAAAGCCCTCTGCAGGGCTGTCTGTTATTGTCAAATATTCATCTATCAGCTCCATTTGCTCGTTGTTCAATAAATAATATGCAAAGATAGTGCAAATAAATTATAAATTATTAATTATCAGTTATTAATTAATAATCTCGCAACAAATGAAAGCCAATAAATAACAAAAATAGGAGGCTAAGGCGTGGACACCATAACCTCCTACTGTAAGGTATTAATTAAAAACTAATAACTTAACCAAGTTTGTGGATAACAAGCCCAGAGCGGAGTTTCGGCTCAAACCATGTAGCCTTAGGAGGCATAATCTTGCCGCTGTCGGCTATGTCCATAATCTGCTGCATTGTGACGGGATAGAGAGCTAAAGCCACACGCATTTCGCCACTATCCACCGACGCTTCAATTCGCCGAGTCCGCGAAGACCACCGACAAAATCGATGCGCTTATCAGAACGCAAATCTGTTATACCAAGCAACTTGTTGAGAATCAGTCGGCTTGAGATGTCTACATCGAGCACTCCGATTGGGTCAGTGCCGTCGTATGTTCCTTCCTTGGCCTCAAGACAATACCACTTGCCGTCAAGATAGAGCGAGAACTCGTGCAGATGCTGTGGCTTGTATTCGTCAGCGCCCTCACACTTAACGATGAAGTCAGCCTCCAATGCCTTCAAGAACTCCTCCGACGACATTCCATTCAAATCCTTTACTACACGATTGTAGTCAAGGATTGTAAGCTGTGAAGCCTGGAAACATACCGCCATGAAGTAGTTGTACTCCTCATTGCCTACATGCTGCGGATTCTGCTTAGCCTTCTCGGCTCCTACAAGGGCTGCCGCTGCACTACGATGATGGCCGTCGGCTATGTAGAGGGCTGGCATTTTGCGGAATTCCTCTGTAATGGTGGCAATGTCCTTATCATCGGAAATTGTCCAGAACTGATGGCGGAAACCGTCAATAGGTGCTATGAAATCATAAACAGGTACTGTAGCGGCATAGCGGTTGATGAGTTCGTCGAGCACGCTGTTGTCGGGATAGGCAAAGAATACAGGCTCGATATTGGCATCGCATACGCGCACATGCTTCATACGGTCTTCCTCTTTGTCTCGACGAGTAAGCTCGTGCTTCTTGATTACACCGTTCATATAGTCATTGACGAAGGCTCCTACAACGAGACCGTACTGTGTCTTGCCATTCATTGTCTGGGCGTAGATGTAATACTGCTCCTTGTCGTCCTGTACAAGCCAACCTTTCTCCTGGAATTTACGGAAGTTGTCGGCAGCCTGCTTGTAGACACGAGGGTCGTACTCGCTTGCACCTGGTTCGAAATCAATCTCGGGTTTGATGATATGATAAAGACTCATCTCGTTATCGCCTGCTTCGGCACGGGCTTCTTCCGAGTTGAGGACATCGTAAGGTCGTGACTCTACACGCTCCACCAAATCGTGTGGAGGGCGCAGTCCTTTAAAGGGTTTTATTGTAGCCATAAAATTTTTAATCGTTTTTAGATTTTAAGGAATCAGTTAAAGCCCTATCCCCAGAGAATTATCATTTTTTATAAACATTCTACTTCCCTCTTTACGATGGGGAGGGGTTGGGGGTAGGGCTTTATGTATATTACTTGTTTACTTGATACTTAGTGCATCCCTCATTGAAGAAAGCATTTATCTGCTTAGCAGCAGCAATACCTGCATTTATGTTGGCCTCGGCTGTCTGTGCACCCATCTTCTTAGGTGTAGAGAAGTAGCGACCTTCAAATTTACGGAACTCAGCATCTGCATCAGGCATAATATCGGTAACGTACTTGATATCGGTGCGCTCTTCCATAAGTTTGAGCAACTCAGGCTCATTGATTACTTCCTTGCGTGCTGTGTTAACGAGGATAGCATTCTTCTTCATCTTACCGACAAGAGCGGCATTGATACTCTGCTTGGTCTGAGGAGTAGCGGGAATATGGAGCGAAACCACATCACAATTCTCGAAGAGAGCATCCTGCGAATCAACAGCAGTAACACCAGCAGCCTCAATAGCTTCCTTCGGACAGAAAGCGTCGTAAGCAGAAACTTCCATACCGAAGCCCTTTGCGATGCGAGCCACATTGCGACCTACATTACCAAAAGCGAGAATACCAAGCTTCTTGCCCAGAAGTTCAGAACCAGACTTGCCGTTGTAGAAATTACGAACTGCATAAACCAGCAAACCGAATACAAGTTCGGCAACAGCATTCGAGTTCTGTCCAGGTGTATTCTCAACGACTACACCCTTCTCCTTGGCATAAGCACAGTCTACATTGTCGTATCCGGCACCTGCACGAACTACAATCTTGAGCTGCTTAGCAGCGTCGAGCACCTCGGGAGTAACCTTGTCCGAACGGATAATCATTGCATCGGCATCAACTACAGCGTCGAGAAGCTGCTGCTTGTCAGTATATTTCTCAAGGAGAACAAGCTCGTTGCCCGCTCCTTCAATTTCTGCCTTAATACCATTCACGGCTGCTGCTGCAAACGGTTTCTCGGTTGCCACCAATATTTTCATAGTAAACGATTTTTAATAATTATACGATAAGATAACGCTACAGTTTAGTGCTCTGCCTCAAAATCCTGCATGCACTTAACAAGAGCCTCTACACACTCAAGCGGAAGAGCATTGTAGCAGCTTGCACGGAATCCGCCTACTGAGCGGTGACCCTTGATACCTACCATACCATGAGCTACTGCATAGTCGAGGAACGGCTTCTCAAGATCCTTATACTCATCGTTCATAACGAAGCAGATGTTCATAAGTGAGCGAGACTCTGGCTCTACAGTACCACGGAACAACTTGTTGCGATCGATTTCAGCATACAGCATCTCGGCACGCTCCTTGGCACGACGGTCCATCTCCTCTACTCCACCGTTCTTCTTAATCCAACGCAATGTCTCAAGAGCACAATAGATAGGCACTACTGGAGGTGTATTGAACATAGAACCCTTCTCTACGTGTGTGCGATAGTCGAGCATTGTAGGAATCTGACGAGGAGCCTTGCCCAACACTTCGTCCTTCACGATAACAAGTGTAACACCTGCCATTGCAAGGTTCTTCTGAGCACCGGCATAGATGCAGTCGTACTTAGCCACGTCAATTGGGCGGCTGAAGATGTCTGACGACATATCACCAATGAGTCTTACAGGAACTTCTGGGTCTTTACGAATTTCTGTACCGTAAATTGTGTTGTTAGTAGTGATGTGCAAATAATCCAAATCAGCAGGGCATTCGTAGTCCTTCGGATAGTATGTGTAGCCGGCTTCGGCTGATGAAGCTACTTCAACAACATCTCCGAACAATTTTGCTTCCTTCATAGCCTTCTTAGCCCAAGTACCAGTGTTTACATAACCAGCCTTCTTGATAAGGAAGTTGAAAGGAACCATACAGAATTCAAGCGAAGCACCTCCACCAAGGAACAATACAGAATATCCCTCGGGAACTCCTAAAAGTTCCTTGATAAGGGCTACAGCCTCGTCTACTACGGGCTGGAAGTCCTTGGCTCTATGGCTAATCTCTGCCAAAGAGAGTCCTGAGCCGTTAAAATCTAAAATCTGTTTTGCTGTATTCTCAATCACTTCACGCGGGAGTATTGAAGGACCAGCATTAAAGTTGTACTTCTTCATGTGCTGTTTGTTATTAAGTTAATATTTAAATGTTCTTTCGATAGCGAAGTTACAATTTATTTTCGAGAAGAACAAATAAAACCAACTTATTTATTTCGGAAGGGCAAAAACAGCATGTCCGTACCCTCTTTTGTTGACAAAAAGCAACATGGCAACAATCTACACCTTATTAATAATATAAGGGAAGCGAATTATTGCATACAATCAGTTATTTTTTCAGATTCTTTTCTTAAGTTTAAGCTTGGGGATTTTCAATTTTTCACCAGGTTTCACCTCTGTACATTTGTTCAGTACTTCGACATAGCACTCCATGCCATCGCCCAAGAAAGCCTTACTGATAGATGCAAGGGTCTGTCCTTTTTGGACAGTCACCACTTGGTCTATACCGACTATAACATACGCACCGGTTCTCACACGTGCGTCATAGTTATAATCTGTTATACTGGTCTGCACCTGTGGCTTTGACTCTACGGCTGACTTAACCTCAGCAACAGGCTTTGTCTCTGCCACAGAATCCTTTCTGGCTATCGACTCACTATTTTCAACCTTTTCAACTGGTTGAACTTTATTTTTAGCAACTACTTGCTTTGACAATGCCTGTTTTCTTTCTTCTATTTGCTTCTCAAGTTTTTCTATGGCTTGATTTCTCGCCTCTATCCTTACATAAAGCGCATACAACCCTGCTCCTATACAAAGCAATAGCAAAAATGACAAAGCAGAGAGCCAATACGTCAGTTTGGGATTCTTTTGCCTGCAAACCACCTTTGGTTCTTCTTCCTTATGTTTATTTTTTTTAGACATAAGTAGCTCTGCCATCTTACGGCATCGTTCACGTTCCAACTGCTCAACATCCGAATGATTACAAGCAGCTGTATCCTCCTTTTTGCATTCGCACTGTACATCAGTTACATCCTCACTTTCGGCAGAGGATTCGGCTTCAACTGACGATTCGACTTCAACGTTGTCATCAGCCAACTCCAAATTCTCCTTAACCATCTCTGCAGGTTCGGTCTTAACCTCTACATTTTGCAAAACAGCATCAGCTGTAACTTCTGGCTCATCTGCATTATGCAAAGCATCATTCGCTTCTATAGCAGCCTCTGCCACTGGAATAGCCCTCTCTACGGTATTGGTTTCAACTAAGCTATCAATGTCAGTCTCTGTTGTAGAAATTTCCTCTTCATTGTCTTCCGAATCCACAAAGTCATCTTCATCCATCTCCGAGAAGTCTACCCCTTCGTTCAACACAACCGTTTCAAACTGTAGGAAAGGACGGTTGATACGATCACGCAACATCACCTCTGGAGTAAACGCAAATTTGCTGCGACCTGTCTTAAACGAACCAAGTCCTTTTATCTTCACTGTTCCATCGGGATGTACAAGCAGTTCTTCACTGACCGTCTCAAACATGAAATGTACAAAGCTCAAGGCGTCATTGTCGTTCAAGCCGTAGCGCTCGGTCAAAGTCTGACAAAACTCAGTAATGTCAATAGCACCCTTAACCGAATTAGCCGTTTTTCTCACCGATGTCTCAGCCTTGAAAGCCACAACAATCTTTGGCGGCACAAGCATACGCTGCCCATTTGACGGATTGACAACGATACGCTCCATACGCTTCTTGATCTCGAAGATTCCAAAATTGGCTATCCAGATTCCCACGCCTTCATCAAACTTCTGCGACATACATTCCACCACACAACGCACCATACGCTGTGTGTCATCTTGCGAGAATCCCGTATGTCGGGACAGTTCGGCTATATATTCCTTGTTGTTCATATAGACATTCGGTTAGCTTAACGTCAGTCAGTCGACCACCTCACCATACAGGTCGAAATCGTCACTATCAGTAATATGTACATTATAGAAGCTTCCCACACGCAGACGATGGTCAGCCTTTATCAATACCTCCGGGTCAACCTCAGGCGAGCAAAACTCAGTACGTCCGATATAATAGTCACCTTCCTTGCGGTCGACAACTGTCTTCAGCACAGTGCCAACCTTAAGCGCCTCCACCTCAGCACTAATCCGTTGCTGCACAGCCATAAGCTTATCGAGTCGGCGTTGCTTTTCCTCCTGAGGCACGTCGTCCTCATAATGCTCTGCACTATACGTACCGTCCTCAGCCGAATAGGCGAAAGCTCCCATACGTTCAAAACGTGCCCACTTGACAAAGTCGACAAGTTCGCGGAAGTCTTCCTCGGTCTCGCCTGGGAAACCTACCATAAGTGTAGTACGCAGATGGATGCCTGGCACACCTTCACGAATCTTCTCAATCAGCTCCATTGTCTCCTTTTTGGAAACATTGCGGTGCATGCGTGTCAATACATTATCCGAAATATGCTGCAAGGCGATGTCGAGATATTTGCATACGTTAGGCTTCTCGCGTATCACATCGAGCAATTCGAGCGGGAACTGGTTGGGATAGGCGTAATGCAGGCGTACCCACTTCACACCCTTTATATCGGCAATATCAGCTATCAAATCAGCAATATGGCGCTTGCCATCAATGTCAACACCATAATAAGTCAGTTCCTGTGCGATAATCTGGAATTCCTTAACACCTCGCTCTACAAGTTCGCGCACTTCCGCAAGGATTTCTTCCTTTGGACGGCTGACGTGTCTGCCTGTTATTATCGGTATGGCACAATAAGCACAATGTCGATCGCAACCCTCGCTTATCTTGATGTAGGCATAATGACGAGGAGTTGTAATATGACGTTCGGCTGACTCAGTAACTGGCGTTTCCGGTTCGCCCAAATCCACGAGCAACTGCTTGTAATTGAACTTGCCGTAATACTTGTCTACCTCAGGAATCTCCTTCTCAAGGTCTTCCTTGTATCGCTGCGAAAGACAACCCATGACAAACAACTTGCCTATGCGTCCCTCTTCCTTGGCCTGTACAAGTTCGAGAATAGTGTCAATACTCTCCTGCTTTGCATCTTCAATAAATCCGCAGGTATTGACAACCACTATCTCTCCCTCTATACGTTTTGCATCATGCGTACACTTATACCCAGCCTTTTCAAACTTAGCCATAAGCGTCTCACTGTCGACGAGATTCTTGGAGCATCCCATCGTTATGATATCTATCTGTCCTTTCTTCATCTAATTCTTTTATCTTAATCCTGTTTGAACAACGAGTCGACAAACTGGCGCTTATTGAACAACTGCAACGCCTCCATCGATTCGCCAAGTCCGATATACTTTACAGGCACCTTCAACTGATCACTGATGCCTATCACTACTCCACCCTTAGCTGTACCATCGAGTTTAGTAATTGCGAGCGAAGTAATCTGTGTCACCTGCGAGAACTGCTTGGCCTGTTCGAAAGCATTCTGTCCAGTACTGCCATCAAGCACCAAGAGCACTTCATCAGGAGCCTGGGGCAACACCTTCTTCATCACATCCTTAATCTTCTTCAGCTCATTCATCAGTCCCACCTTGTTGTGCAGACGTCCAGCTGTGTCGATAATTACGACATCGGCACCATTAGCCTTAGCCGAAGACAAAGTATCGAAAGCCACCGAAGCCGGGTCAGAGCCCATCTGCTGCTTTACTACCGGCACACCAACACGCTCACCCCAGATACAAATCTGCTCGACAGCGGCAGCTCTGAAAGTATCAGCAGCACCGAGATAAACCTTCTTACCTGCCTTCTTGAACTGATAGGCAAGCTTGCCAATAGTCGTAGTCTTGCCAACGCCATTCACTCCAACAACCAAAATCACGTATGGCTTGTGCTCGGTAGGCAAATCCCAATCGTCATTGTCGCCAGTATGATTCTCTGTCAATAGCGAAGCAATCTCGTCGCGCATGATTCGGTTAAGCTCTGATGTCGACACATACTTGTCACGAGCCACACGTTCCTCAATACGCTTGATTATCTTCAGAGTAGTCTCCACACCGATATCTGATGTAATCAAAGCCTCCTCAAGATTGTCGAGCACCTCGTCGTCAACCGTCGACTTACCCATCACAGCACGTTGTATCTTATCAAAAACGCTGTGCTTTGTCTTTTCGAGTCCGTTGTCGAGGACTTCCTTTCTGTTCTTATTAAAAAATCCAAAAATTCCCATATAACGTTATATTTTCTGCAAAGTTAGTTTAAAATAAGCAGAAAACAAAGCATTTTGATTACTAATTAAGGTACCATACCCTACAACACCCAAAACAGAAGCCATTTTCTAAGGCCAAAAACGTTAATTATTATTAACCACACGCCAAAATCACTCACAAGCATCTGTATTTTAAGAAAATATGTCTAACTTTGCACCCTGATTTTTAATTCACATAAAGTCTAACTTTATTAATTACATTTTTAACATTTAATTTTTTATGTCAGATTTAAAGAACGTACAGCCGTTGGCAGACTTCAACTGGGACGAGTTTGAGAACGGTGGCAGCTCAGAGGTAAGCAAGCAGGATCTTGAAAAGGCTTACGACGAAACCCTCAACAAGGTGTCAGAGCACCAGGTAGTTGAAGGCGAAGTAATCTCTGTAGACAAGAAAGAGGTTATCGTAAACATCGGCTACAAGAGCGATGGTATCATCCCTGCATCTGAGTTCCGTTACAACCCAGACCTCAAGGTAGGCGACAAGGTTGAGGTTTACGTAGAGAACCAGGAGGACCGCAAGGGTCAGCTCGTTCTCTCACACAAGAAGGCTCGCCTGAGCAAGAGCTGGGAACTTGTTAACGCAGCTCTCGAGAATGAGGAAGTTATCCAGGGCTACATCAAGTGCCGCACTAAGGGTGGTATGATCGTTGACGTATTCGGCATCGAGGCATTCCTTCCGGGCAGCCAGATCGACGTTCACCCAATACGCGACTACGACGTATTCGTAGGCAAGACAATGGAGTTCAAGGTTGTTAAGATCAACCAGGAGTTCCGCAACGTAGTTGTTTCTCACAAGGCCCTCATCGAGGCTGAGTTGGAAGCACAGAAGAAGGAGATCATCAGCAAGCTCGAGAAGGGTCAGATCCTCGAAGGTACTGTTAAGAACATCACGTCTTACGGTGTATTCGTTGACCTCGGCGGTGTTGACGGACTCATCCACATCACAGACCTCTCTTGGGGCCGCGTAAGCGATCCTCACGAGGTTGTAGCTCTCGACCAGAAGATCAACGTTGTTATCCTCGACTTCGATGACGAGAAGAAGCGTATCGCTCTCGGTCTGAAGCAGCTCACTCCGCACCCATGGGATGCTCTCGACGAGAACCTCAAGGTAGGCGACCACGTTAAGGGTAAGGTAGTTGTTATCGCTGACTACGGCGCATTCGTAGAGATTGCTCCTGGCGTTGAGGGTCTTATCCACGTTTCAGAGATGAGCTGGAGTCAGCACCTCCGTTCAGCTCAGGAGTTCCTCCACGTAGGCGACGAAGTAGAGGCAGTTATCCTCACACTCGACCGTGCAGAGCGCAAGATGTCTCTCGGCATCAAGCAGCTTAAGGAAGATCCATGGGAGGCTATCGAGGTTAAGTATCCTGTAGGCAGCAAGCACACAGCTAAGGTTCGCAACTTCACTAACTTCGGTATCTTCGTAGAGCTCGAAGAGGGTGTTGACGGACTCATCCACATCTCTGACCTCTCTTGGACAAAGAAGGTAAAGCATCCTTCAGAGTTCACACAGGTAGGCGCAAGCATCGACGTTGTTGTTCTCGAAATCGACAAGGAGAATCGTCGTCTCAGCCTCGGCCACAAGCAGCTTGAGGAGAATCCTTGGGACACATACGAGTCTCTCTACACTCCTGGTTCAGTACACACTGGCAAGATCACTGAGATGATGGACAAGGGCGCTGTTATCACTCTCAACGAGGGTGGTGAGGGCTTCGCTACTCCTAAGCACCTCGTTAAGGAGGATGGCACACAGGCACAGCTTGGTGAGGAGCTCGAGTTCAAGGTAATCGAGTTCGTTAAGGAGACAAAGCGCATTATCCTCTCACACAGCCGCACATTCGAAGCAGGCAAGGAAGAGGCTAAGCCGGTTCGCAAGCACACCGCTAAGAAGGAGGCTGCTCCAGCTATCAACAACGTAGCTGCCTCTACAACTCTCGGCGACCTCGACGCTCTCGCAGCATTGAAGGCCAAGATGGAGAAGGGCGAGTAATCATAGCAGAGAACTTGCATCTGAAGATTTGACTATTCAAATCTACCAATAAATAATAAGGTCGCAAATAAGTAGGTACAAGCCTGCTTGTTTGCGACCTTTTTTCGTATACCATATATTTGCATCCATTATTTCATACTCTACACACTGCAAATTTCAATTCCGTTACATTTTGTCATTCATAAAATTGCCTGTTTAAAGAAAATTGCCTACATTTGCATTTAAATTAAGAAATACGGACTATGAAGTTAGCAATAATGACTCAATCCACATTCTTTGTGGAAGAAGACAAAATTCTTGCGGCCCTGTTCGAAGCTGGGTTGGATAATTTGCATCTTTATAAGCCAGGCTCGTTGCCAATCTATTCAGAACGTCTACTATCGTTGCTTCCAAGCACAACATACAACAAGATTACCGTTCATGAGCACTTCTATCTGAAAGACGAATACAACCTTGCTGGCATTCACCTTGACGATGCTTCCATTCAGGAGCCAATAGGATACAAGGGACGAATAAGCCGCACATGCAAGCGAATTGAAGACCTCAAAGAGACAAAGAAAAGCTCGTCGTATGTTTTTCTTGGCAACATACTCAACAGCCAGTCGAATAAATCGGTACTCTCCGACCTCGATATGAACAGCCTGACAAAGGCTGCCGACTGCGGACTGATAGACAAGAAAGTTTACGCATTAGGCGGAATGAACATCGACAACATTCAATTTGCGCGCGACCTGGGATTTGGTGGAATAGTAATATGTGGCGACTTGTGGAACAGGTTCAACATACACCACCAAAGAGATTACAAGGAGCTGATAGCGCACTTTGAGAAACTCAGAAAGCTTGTAGGCTAAAAATAAGCGTAAGTAGAAATTAGCCAAAAAGGCAGCAAAATAGAGATTACAGAAAACTATAATATAACATAAAACAAATTAGGAAATGAGTGAGCAAAACTCTTTTTTGGTATTCTCTGGTACTAACACGAGATACCTTGCAGAGAAAATCTGTCAAAGTTTGGGTTGTCCGTTAGGAAACTTGGTTGTAACAAAGTTCTCTGACGGCGAGTTTGCCGTATCATACGAAGAGTCTATCCGTGGACGTGACGTGTTCCTCGTACAGAGCACATTCCCCAATTCAGACAATCTGATGGAGCTTCTTCTTATGATTGACGCAGCCAAACGTGCATCAGCACGCAACATCATCGCCGTAATTCCTTACTTCGGATGGGCACGTCAGGACCGCAAGGACAAGCCACGTGTAAGCATTGGCGCCAAGCTCGTTGCCGACCTGCTTTCGGCTGCCGGCATCGACCGTCTTATCACTATGGACCTCCACGCCGACCAGATCCAGGGATTCTTCGATGTTCCTGTCGACCATCTGTATGCTTCTGGTGTTATCCTGCCCTACCTGCAGAGCCTCAACATCAGTACAGAGGATTTGGTAATCGCTTCGCCTGACGTAGGTGGTTCAAAGCGTGCCAGCACATACGCCAAGTATCTCGGCTGTCCGCTCGTACTCTGCAACAAGACACGTGCACGTGCCAATGTAGTTGAGAGCATCCAGATTATCGGTGACGTTAAGGGCAAGCACGTTGTTATCGTTGACGATATGGTTGACACAGCTGGTACTATCACCAAGGCTGCCGATGTCATGAAGGCTGCCGGAGCGCTGAGCGTTCGTGCATGCGCATCTCACTGCGTAATGTCAGGTCCTGCTTCTGAGCGTGTACAGAACTCAGCTCTTGAGGAAATTGTCTTCACAGACTCTATCCCCTACTCTAACCGTTGCGCAAAGGTTAAGCAGCTCTCAGTAGCTGACATGTTCGCTGAGACAATCCGCCGTGTCATCAGCAACGAGAGCATCAGCTCACAGTATCTCGTATAATTTGCATAAGTTTTATTGCAATAACATACTCACCACAAGGGAAGGCTTCACAGCTTTCCCTTTTTTTGGTTACATGTAATTTCTGTGATTCGCCCGCAAAGTTACAACGTTAGTTCCGAATATGCAATAGTTGTCCCCTACAAGAATTAACAGGATAATGGAAATTGGAAAATCAAAGATTACATAAAAGACAACATACAGAAAGGGCGATGTTGTCATTTAGTCATTTAGTCATTAGTCCTTTAGTCAAAATCAAAAATAAAAAGTCGTTGTCATTCCCTATAGTATAATATAAAATTTTATATTATACTATAGAGCAAAATAACAAGCATTCAGAAATGAAAATGACTAAATGACTAAATGACTAAATGACAAGATTGCCAAAGACAATCCAGTAGAATTGTTCTAATTGATTTCCACCTGTTCAACAGCACTCACCAGCGAATCTTTGCCATTAAGCAAATAGAACTTTACACGAACAATACTGTTGAAGTCGGCGCTACCTTTCACCTTGATATGCAATGTCTTACCATATACAAGCGTGTCGCGTTTGGACGGATAGGAAACAAGCTGCAAGAACTGTCTTGTAGAGCCTGTGCCTACATAGAAGATGTCGGTACTATCAACAATATTCTGCGCCACATGATTAAGCGTATCCTTGACCTGACGCTTTGAAACAAGCGAAGTATCAGCAGGCTCAAATTCTGATGCAGCTATAGTGTCGCCATCATTGTACGATGCAGCGAAACGACAACTTGTAAGCATTCCAACCACCAAAGCCAGCACCATTGGTGGCAACAGGAACAATATCTTTCTCATTTTTCAGATTACTTTAAATTGAACTTTCACTTTCATATTTGCTACAAAGTTAGTCTGCTTTTGATAAAAGCCCAAAAAATAAGAAGAAAAAATGGCCTTCATTAGCACTTTTATTTGTACCTTCGCATCCAAAATCAATATAATAAGCCTAAATTTAAGAATAAAAAGATGAAGAAGAATTTAAGAACAGCCTCTATCTGCGTACAGGGAGGCTACGAGGCAAAGAACGGCGAGCCTATCGAGCCGCCAATCATACAGAGCACTACATTCAAGTATGACAACTCTGAGGAGATGGCTATGCTCTTCGACCTCAAGAAGGAAGGATACTTCTACACACGCTTGCAGAACCCTACCAACGATGCTGTGGCACAGAAGATTGCACAGCTTGAGGGAGGCGTAGGAGCCGTGCTTACAAGCAGCGGACAGGCAGCCAATTTCTATGCTGTATTCAACATCTGCGAGGCTGGCGACCATATCGTGACAAGCAACGAGATTTATGGCGGAACATTCAATCTCTTCGGTGTAACACTCAAAAAATTGGGCATCGAATGCACATTTGTCAACCCAAACGACCCAGAAGAAGAGATTCAGAAGGCTTTCCGACCAAATACAAAGGTGGTTTTCGGCGAGACAATAAGCAATCCGGGATGTGCCGTGCTCGACATAGAGAAGTTTGCACGCATTGCCCATAAGAATGGCGTTCCACTCATTGTTGACAATACCTTCGCCACTCCTATCAACTGCCGTCCATTTGAATGGGGAGCCGATATCGTGACCCACAGTACAACAAAATATATGGACGGTACAGCAAGCCAAGTAGGTGGATGCGTAGTGGACAGCGGCAATTTCGACTGGCTCGCTAATGCCGACAAGTTCCCCGGCCTGTGCACTCCCGACGATAGCTACCACGGCCTCACTTACGCTAAAAAATTTGGCAAGATGGGCTACATCACCAAGCTTGTGGCTCAGCTGATGCGCGACCTTGGATCAATTCCAGCCCCAATGAATTCATTCATTTTGAATCTCGGCCTGCAGTCGCTCCACCTACGCATGAAGCAACATTGCGCCAACGCCCAGCAGGTAGCCGAATTCCTACAGGCCGACCATCGTGTGGCATGGGTTCACTTCAGCGGACTGCCAGGCGACCAATATCATGAACTTGCAGAGAAATACCTGCCTAACGGCTCTTGTGGCGTGATTGCCTTCGGACTGAAAGGCGACCGCGACACAGCTATCCGTTTCATGGATTCACTCGACATGATTAACATCGTGACCCACGTAGCCGACGCTCGTACCTGTGTGCTTCATCCGGCAAGCCACACCCATCGCCAGTTGTCTGACGAACAGCTGCGCGAGGCAGGCGTTGCTCCAGACCTTATCCGCCTGTCAGTAGGCATTGAGGACGTTGAAGACATTCTCGACGATATCCGCCAGGCTTTGGACAAGATCTAAATGTTATAAAAAGAAAGTTGCCCTTTCGCTCTTCAAATGTATTCTTATTGAAGAGCTAAAGGGCAACTTTTGCTATGCTGAAGGGCAACTTTTGCTATGCTAAAGGACACCCTTCCGTTATCCTACAGTCCTCTCGCCCTGTATATTGTTTCCTTAGCAGCATTAATTTCCTGAAACTTCTGTTCGGCAGCCTTACGTACATCCTCTCCAAGCGTAGCTACACGGTCGGGATGATGCTTCAGAGCCATGCGGCGGTAGGCAGCCTTCACCTCATCATCAGAAGCGTCTGGGGCTATGCCAAGCACCTTGTAGGCAGCATCAAGATTATTGCCGCCTGACGACAGGTTGAGCATTGAATTCAAGTCTTCGGCCGAGATTCCAAGATTGGCAGCAATAAACTGCAAGACCTCAATTTCGCTTTGAGGCACACTGCCATCGGCCTGTGCTATCATCACGAGGAAGTTGACGAGCTGCAGACGCTGCGAATAATCCATATGTTGCGCAATCTCAGCACACGAGTCGCGTATCACATCCTTAAACGCCATATTGCCCATCTGCTTCTGACGCTCAAAAAGGCGAAGCAATATCTGCTCGCCCTGTTGTACTGCCATCTCGCCGAAATTGCGACGCAGGAATGAGCGTACAAATTCCATCTCAGAGTGCATTACCCTCCCATCAGCCTTCATTATATACGAAGCGAGAACAAGCAACGAAAACAGAAACGAATTGCGCTGTCCCTCATACTGCTGTTGCTCTGTATAACCACCATACTGGCGGTTGGCATTATACACATTGTCTTCACCGCTGAATCCTTCAGCCCCCTTCTCAAACAGCCAGCCTATAGCATAGCCGGCAAGTGCTCCGAGCGGTCCACCCGACATAAAGCCAAGAAATCCGCCTATCCATCTTCCTACTCCCATTATTTCTTTTCGTTTTTATATTTTAATCACTTTGTATTATTATCAACATTATCAATCCGTATTCCTTATAAGTCTTTTCTTCACCACGGCCGGATTGCCGGCTGCCAATGAGTCGGCAGGGATATCGCGAATCACGACGCTTCCTGCAGCAATGATGCTACGCGGCCCAATCGTTACTCCTGGACACACCGTGACGCCACCACCAAGCCAGCAGTTATCGCCTATTCTTATAGGATGACAAGTCTCCACAGGCTGCATACGCTCCTCATAGTCGATAGGATGTTGTGGCGTGAAAAACTGACAGCGAGGACCTATCTTACAGTGCGCCCCTATAGTTATTTCTCCACCATCAAGCATTATACAGTCGTAATTGATGAACGTGTGCTCACCTATATTAATACCATGTCCATGGTCGCAGCGAAATGGAGGAATGATAACTGACGACTTCGGTATGCCAGGGATTAGTGCTTCGACAGTCGACCTGTATTCAGGCGAGGCAAGTGTCATCATTGAAAATTTTGTACACAGCTCGTTTGCACGGACTATACTTGCCATTACCTCAGAATCCTCAAAGCAATACAGCTGTTGACTACGCATTTTTTCATATTCAGTCGTCATTTCCGACTCGTTCTTATGTTCTGTCATATTCATTGGTTGGGGTTATTAATCTCACTATAATCAGGAATTTCCCTCAAGAACTCATATCTACGACTCTCGTAGTCCATACGGCAGCAATAATGCTGCAACCCATTGCTCATAACGAGATAATCAACATGCAACAAGAGATTGTAGGCTGCAATCTGGTCAAACACCTTCTGTGTTATTTCGATTGACGGAGCCTTGTACTCTATTATCATGCGAGGGTGGAGCTGACGGTCATACAGCACGCTGTCAGCCCGTAACTTCTTATTACCAATCATCAGCCCCACCTCGTTGGCCATAAGAGCAGAAGGATAGCCCTTGTGTCCTGTAAGGAAGTGGACAAAGTGCTGACGCACCCATTCTTCGGGCGTGAGAGCCACATAACGGCGGCGCAGTATGTCGAATATTCGCGGATGTTCTTTGGTTCCTGATAACTTTATTTCGAAAGTTGGTAGATTTAATCGAATCATTTTCGTAATTTTGCTTTTAAATGCCGCACTGGCGGCAAACAGCATACAAAAGTATGCAATTTTAACGAGAATAACGAGCCGTAAGGCTACCCGTTAATTTATTTTTACACCTTATAATATAATTATTATGGCAGAAAGAAAATCCGTGGCTACGTATGAATCAATCATGCGCGACCTAAAAGCCAAAAAATATGCGCCTGTATACATACTTATGGGCGACGAACCTTACTACATCGACAAAATAGCCGACTATATTGCAGAGAACGTCATTGAGCCCGACGACCGCGACTTCAACCAGACCATAGTATTCGGTGCTGACACATCAGCAGCCCAAATATCCGACCTATGTAAAGGCTACCCCGTAATGCCCTCGTCCTATCGTGTAGTAATAGTAAAGGAGGCGCAGGCGTTGAAATCACTTGATGCCTTGGAGCGATACTTCGAGAAACCGTTACAGTCTACCATACTTGTAATATGCTATAAAAACGGCACTATCGACAAGCGAAAGAAAATTGTAGGCAAGGCCGAGGCAGTAGGAGTAGTATTTGAAAGCAAGAAGAAACGTGACTTCGAGCTACCATCGTTCATTGAGAAATACCTCAAAGACAACCACGTTGCCATTGACCCAAAATCGTGTTCGATGATAGCTGAACACATTGGCGCCGACCTGAGTCGCCTGATCTCGGAACTGGAGAAAGTGATGATCTCACTGCCTGACGACAATCGACGCATCACACCCGAAATAGTAGAACGTGAAATAGGGGTAAGCAAGGACTTCAATGTGTTCGAACTGAAGACTGCAATCATCGAAAGGGATGTTTTCAAGGCAAATCAGATAGTAAAATATTTTGACAAAAATCCCAAAGCAGGTTCGCTGTTTGCATGCCTGCCTTTACTATACTCTTACTTCCAAAATCTGATGGTAGCATTCTATGCGCCCGATCGCAACAACGACAACAACCTCGCAGCCTTCCTTGATCTGAAGTCGGTGTGGGGTCTGAAGGATTACCGCACTGGTATGAGAAACTTCACCGCAATGAAAACTCTACAGATTTTATCCAAACTAAGGGAAATCGATGCCAAAAGTAAGGGATTGGACAACCAAAACACCTCAACTGGCGACCTTATGAAGGAGCTAATCTTCTTCATTTTGCACTAAAAAAGCATATTTTCCACCAGTTTCATTTCTAGAATAAGAAACGGTGCAGACCTGTTTTTTCGGCCTAACTTCCTAAAGAACATGGGAGTTAGGCCATTTTTTACCCCTTTATTTCTGCAAAAAATCAAGCCACATAATCCTTAGTTCAGAATTCTTCAGAATTGCGAAAAATGAAGAATTTGGAGTCTTTAAAATTTACATTTTACATATTTTCACAATCAAGAAACTCGATTTACATATTTATATCCATCTAAAATTGAATTTTGCAAATGTATATTTGTAAATCTAAATACACTGTTTCGCTTTACAAATCTACAATATTTAAATATGTATATTTGTAAATTTAAAGCTTCATTTTTGTGTATGAATATTCATATCTTATCGTTCAATTCTTCGTATTATACTGTATATAAGTGTATTATATCATATTCATTAAAGTTTTAGATTTTAAATAACGGCATTAGTGCTTGTTTTTATCCATTTTTATATTTATTCATCATTGTATCTACACAATAATTATAATTGATAACCAATTATTTATTATGTTTAGTTAAAGTAACAGATTAGATTATATCGGGTTATATGATACACTTCTCCACTTCAATTTACACACTACTAAATACATTAAACCAAACCTATCTGTATTTACATATACAAATACATATTAGCGCAATGGATTTATTCTTGTAAAACTTGTATATTTCGTTTTTTTGATTTAACTTTGTAAAAAGAAGAAGAACAAACAAGAATTCATCATCATCGCATATGAAAGACAGAATAAAAAGAATCATAGAGTCGCAACACATGACTCAGCAGGAGTTTGCCGAGAACATAAAAGTTGCCCCTGCTACACTCAGCAGCATCTTCACCGGACGTACAGCCCCGTCGCTCAAAATCGTCGATGCTATCAAGAGCCGCTTTCCCGACATATCTACCGACTGGCTCTTGTTCGGCCGTGGAGCGATGACCGACTATCGCAACTCTGAAGCGGGAGCATCGTTCAACTCCCCTATTCCCCACTCCACCAATTATACGCCAGACTTCGACACTACACCTGAAGCCGCTACAAGCGACAATACAATCGCCCCCGTAGGATTCAACATTGACAACCGAGCAAGTGCAGACACACCAACTGCTGAAACTCTTGAGACAGTACAGCCTGAAAGTTCAAGCAAAACGAAGGGAATACAGTTGGTAAAAAATTTTGACAAACATGAACGTCATATCGTTGAGATAAGAATATTCTACGACGACCAGACTTGGGAAACCTTCGTCCCCAAAAACATGTAAAAAACAAGCGAGCTTGGAATTGCAATTCTTATCTTTGCAATTCTTGTATTGTCTTCGGTTTGCACTATCTCTTGATAAGATAGGCTGCACCTCAACAATAAAAACAAGCGAGCTTGTTTTGTATTGTCTTCGGTTTGCACTATCTTTGCAGAAATATTTATCAACTTAGAACTATTTAGGCTTACCAATACAATTTAGATCTGCCTATCTGTTCTGTAGAACACATATACCTTATTATATATAATGAACGTATTTACTAGAATCATTGCCGACACACTATCATTGTCTGAACGTAGTGTCGAAAACACCCTCGAACTTCTCGACGAAAACTGTACCGTGCCATTCATCAGCCGCTACCGCAAGGAGCGCACTGGTAATCTTGACGAGGTGCAGGTATCAGACATTGCACTTATGCGCGAGAAGCTGCAGGATGTGGCAAAGCGCAAGGAAACCATAATTTCCACGATAGAAGACCAGGGCAAGATGACCGACCAATTGCGCCAGCGCATAGAAAACTGCTGGGTGATGTCAGAACTGGAGGACATCTATTTGCCATACAAACCCAAACGCCGCACCAAAGCCGACATAGCACGCCAGCAAGGACTGGAACCTTTGGCACAGACTATTCTGTTGCAGCGCGACTCCAATCCATTACGAACAGCAGAGAAATTTGTAAAGGGCGACGTTAAGTCGGTGGAAGACGCTATTCAGGGTGCCAAGTTTATCATAGCCGAAGCTGTCAACGAGAATGAAGACGTGCGCAAAGCCATTAGAAATGTATTCAAACGCGAGGCCGTGATTTCTTCGAAAGTTGTGAAGACAAAAGCCGAAGAAGACGAGGCACAGAAATACAGCGACTACTTCGACTTCTCCGAACCACTTCGACGTTGTTCGTCACACCGCCTGCTTGCCATGCGCCGTGGCGAAAAGGAAGGCTTTCTTCGCATCAGCATTTCTGCCGACGAGGATGTGTGTAAGGAGAAGATTCATCGCCAGTACGTATTGGGACGTAGCGAGTGTAGCAAACTTGTGGGCGAAGCTGCCGACGACGCATTCAAGCGTCTCCTAAAGCCATCTATCGAAACTGAGTTCGCACTCTCAAGCAAGCAAAATGCCGATGATGAAGCAATAGAAGTGTTTGCCGAAAACCTGCGTCAGCTCCTCCTTGCTGCTCCATTGGGGCAGAAGCGAGTAATGGGTGTCGACCCTGGTTTCCGCACAGGATGCAAAGTTGTTTGCCTTGACGCACAGGGCACATTGCTCCACTTCGAAGCTATCTATCCACACGCTCCCAAGAACGACCATCAAGGTGCAGCACGCCAGGTGCTCAGCATGGTGAAGAAATACGACATTGAGGCAATAGCCGTTGGCAATGGAACCGCCAGTCGCGAGACATCTACATTCCTAAAAGAAATAGGTCTCGACTCTAACATCAATGTCTTTGTAGTAAGCGAGGACGGTGCCTCAGTTTATTCAGCGTCAGAGGCAGCACGCGAGGAATTCCCCAACGAGGACGTGACAGTACGTGGAGCCGTATCAATAGGCCGCCGACTGATGGACCCTCTTGCCGAGCTGGTAAAGATAGACCCTAAGAGCATTGGTGTAGGTCAGTATCAGCACGATGTCGACCAGAACGAGCTGAAGAAGAGCTTGGACATGGTTGTAGAATCTTGCGTGAACACCGTAGGCGTTAACCTCAATACAGCAAGTCGCCACCTGCTGATGTACGTCAGCGGACTCAACGCTACTACAGCCAAGAACATCGTTGAATATCGCGAGAAGAACGGAGCATTCAAGTCGCGTGCCGAACTGAAGAAGGTGCCGCGTCTCGGTCCGGTAGCCTTCGTGCAATGTGCCGGCTTCCTACGCATACCAGGAGCCAAGAATCCGCTCGACAACAGCGCCGTACATCCCGAGAGCTACGACATCGTGAAGACAATGGCAAAAGACAAGGGTTGCACCGTAGCAGAACTTATCGACAACAAGGAACTTCAGAAATCAATACGTCTGAAGGACTATGTTACCGATACTGTCGGAATGCCTACCCTCACCGACATTATGACTGAGCTTCAACGCCCCGGACGCGATCCGCGTGCAGCAGTAGAGATTTTCGAGTTCGACCCACGTGTTCATGAGATTGACGACCTTCAAGTGGGAATGCTCCTTCCAGGCATCGTGACCAACATCACCAACTTCGGTGCCTTTGTTGACGTTGGCGTTCACCACGACGGACTGGTGCACATCTCACAACTTGCCGACCGCTACGTGAAAGACCCGAACGAAGTGGTGAAACTTCACCAGCACGTTGTAGTACGAGTAACTGAGGTAGACCGTAAGCGCCAGCGCATTTCGCTCTCGATGAAAGAATGACGGATAAATACAGAACTGTGAATTGTAAGAATAACGAACATTACCACGTGTTAATATACATAGACAAAAGAAAACTATGAAAATTACAGTATTCTGCTCAGCCAACGAGCATATCGACCCAGACTATTTCCGTATGACGGAAGAATTAGGCCGATGGATGGCAGAGAACCACCACGACCTTATTTTCGGAGGCACCAGCCACGGACTCATGAACTGTATAGCCAAGGCTGTGCACGACGGTGGCGGACGTGTCATCGGCGTAGTGCCGTCGCTTGTAGAGAAAGGTGGACGCATGTCTGAATATCTTGACGTGCATATCCCCACAGACAATCTCGCCGACCGCAAGAGCCTGATGATTGAGCGTTGCGACGTTGTTGTGGCTTTGCCAGGTGGCGTGGGCTCGTTGGACGAGATATTCTGCGTGGCAGCGTCAAAGTGCATCGGTTACCACCAGAAGAAAGTTATTCTCTACAATATGAAGGGATTCTGGAACGCCCTCATTGCGCTCATGGACGATCTCAACCTAAAGGGAATGATTCGTGGCGACTGGCACAACATGATAGAAGTGGCTAACGACTTCGAAGAGCTGAAGAAACACTTGGAGCAATAAAAACCATTAAACACATTAATATGAAAGCATTAAGAACATTGACATCCCTCGCCCTTGCAATGTTGACATTCACAGCCAACGCTCAGGAAGGCTCATGGAACGGCGAACTTGACGTTATGGGCACCAAGCTGCCATTGGTCTTCAATTTCTCCCCTAACGGATGCACCATGGACTCTCCTTCACAAAACGCAAAGGGCATTCCCGCGGAGAAGACCGTAAGCGATGACGGCACCATAAAGGTAAAGGTAGGAATGATTGGAGCTACGTTCGAAGGAAAGATGGCTGACGGAGAGATAAAGGGGACCTTCACACAGAACGGCTTTCCTCTACCGCTGACTCTGAAAGCAGGCAAACTTGCCGTAAAGCGTCCGCAGACGCCAGTACCACCATTCCCCTACAAAGAGGAAAGCGTAAGTTTCACCAACGCAGGATACACTTTCAACGGCACACTCACTCTGCCCGAAAACTATACAAAGCAGACTCCCGTAGTGCTCATGGTGACTGGCAGCGGACAGCAGAACCGTGACGAGGAACTGTTCGAGCATAAGCCATTTGCCGTAATAGCCGACGCTTTGGCTCGTCAAGGCATCGCATCCTTGCGTTACGATGACCGCGGATGGGGCGACAAGAGCGTCAACTTCGCTGATTTTACGACAGACGATTTCCGACAGGATGCCGCAGCTGCCCTGCTTCTGTTGCGTAAGCGTTTCAATAAAGTTGGCATACTCGGACATAGCGAGGGCGGCACAATAGCCATGATGTTAGCCGCTGAAGGCAAAACCGACTTCATCGTGTCGCTCGCAGGTATGGCTATATCTGGCAAAGAAACTCTCGTGATGCAAAACCGCCAAGCAATGTCTTCCATAGGTCTGCCTAAGGACATTGTTGACTCATACTGCGCTACCATTTCAAATATTCTCAACGAGATTGCAAAAGGCAAAAAAACAAGTGAGATAACCATCGACGGAGTGCCAGACAACTTAAAGCCTATCCTAAAGAAATCATTAGAACAAGCCAACTCGCCATACATACGCCATTTCATAACTGTAGATGCCAGCAAGCAGTTGTCTAAGATTAAATGTCCTGTACTGGCACTTAACGGCACAAAAGACACTCAAGTGGATTGCGCTGCCAATACAACCCTACTTGAAAAAGGACTCATAAACAGCAAGCACACAATAAAGAAAATAGAAGGCGTAAACCATCTGTTCCAACATTGTACAACGGGCAACGTCGTGGAATATCAACAGATAGAAGAGACCATAGCTTCAGAGGTACTGGAGATTATTTATAGTTGGATTAATAACGAACTGTAGAATACTTTTGCTAAAAGGGAGGATGTGAAATCAAGTCTTGACTCACACCCTCCCTTTTGTTTTTTTAGGATAGCAACTGCTATTATGTCATTCTGAAATAAAAGAATACAACTCACTAAAAAAAAGAAAACTTATTGATTTTTCATGTAGCAAATTGGTGCTATTCCATGTCTAACAAACAGAAATACCAAACATAAAACATCAATTATGAAAGAAAACGAACAACAATTCACCGACATTGTCCGTTGCAACCGTAGCACTATATACACCGTGTGCTATATGTTCTCAAAGGACAATGACGAGGTTGCCGACATGTTTCAGGAGGTGCTCATAAGACTATGGAACGGGATGGAATCGTTTGACGGACGCAGCAACATCAAAACATGGATTTACCGTGTGGCCCTAAACACCTGCATCACCATCGACAAACGCAAGAAGCGCAACCATAAGACACAGCTGTCTATGGACATAGACTACTTCAACAGTCGTGAAGTAAAATCAGAACAGGCACAGTTTCTGCATCAACGCATAAGCCGCTTGCAACCTCTCGACCGTGCTATCGTGCTGCTATGGCTCGAAGACATCAGCTACGACGAAATTGCTGCTATCATCGGCATTACGCCAAAGAATGTTTCTGTCAGATTGGTGCGCATCCGTGAACAACTGAAACGAATGAAGGAGCTATAATTAAATGTTAAGTGTTAAATGTTAAGTGTTTAATGATTATTCAATCTACAAAATCATTTCATATGGAAAAGAGCAACAATAATAACGAACTCGAAAATATGCGTTCGCAGATGGCATCGTTCAAGAAACAACTTGAGCAACAAGAGATTATCAACAGCCGTATTATGGCTGAATCGATGAAGAAGAAATTCTCATGGATTAAGAGGATGATCATAGGTGAAATTATTCTCACCCCTATATTGCTATACTTAGCTTTTGCCGCCAAGTACTACTTCGACTTGTCTTGGTGGAGTGTCAGCACATTCGTCATATTGCTTCTATGTGATGTTTGGTGCGACTACGACATCAATATGCGAGCTATTAAAGACAGCGACTACAGTCACGACAACCTTATCGACACAATAGAGAAATTGGTAAAGATGAAACAACGTCGCGCCAAGCAAACCGTCATAATGTTGACAGCCACAATAGTCATGAGCATATGGTTATTAATAGAAATAGGCTTTCATCTCATTGCCATAAATGCCGATACTGGCATGTGGTTTGTGTTCTATGGTGGTGGCACAGGAGCCTTCATTGGTGTAGTTGCTGCATGGTGGATATACCGAAAGATGCAGAAGACCAATGACGAGATGATAAAGCAGATTGAGGAGGTGAGCAACGAGCAATAATGTTATTTCACCAATCCCCTACTCACCGGGATGTAATGCGAGTCCTTAATCTCGCCTATCACAATGATACTGTGCAGACTGCCTATGCAATCAATATTTCCTAGAGTGTTGAGCATGAAGTCCTGATAGTCCTTCATGTCATGGGCATAAACTTTTATAAGATAATGACCGATTGTGGTTTATCATAAAGTCACCCACGCTATTTCTCAGAATACTTCAGCCACATAATTGTGCTTCATCCCGTCTTTTCCTCTTTTCAGGAAGAGGACGAGATGGACGTGGCTGCCCTGAACCATTCCACTCCAAACATCTTCCGGAAGATTTGCCGTTGAAGCGAAACCTGCCTTTATGATATTTCCTTCGGGCGTGTATCTTATTGCCGACTCTATCGAGTAGCGTATGTATCTGTCCTTGACGTTGGCATACTCCACTTTCGCCTCATAAATCCCGAAAGCCTTGCGGCCTTCATACTTATCCATAACGCTCACTATAGCAGCCGACTTGAAATGGTCGCCATTCGCTATTATGGGGCAAAAGCGCACATAATTGCCAACAGAAATTTTCAATGCCGAGCATGCCGACTTCTCCGCCACGAAATGCCGCGACTGCGAGTCGTAGACATGTATATGACCGTGGCTCTCATCGATAAACTCTACAAAACCCACTTCCACCGAAAACACCTCATCCACACGTTTCCTTGAAGCCACAATGTCCGACACACGCTCATTGCCCTGCTTCGACACCCTCGTCAGCACATCAAACATGCGCCCGCTTATCTCCCAAGGACGACACGGAAACTGATGGCTGTCGGCAATGAGTTCCGAACCATTCGTTGCTACAAGCTTCACATATCGGCGCTTCCTTCCATCCTTCTCCTTTTCAAACACCTTGGCGGCATACATGCTGACAACGCCCTCACACTCGCCATCGCTCTCTTCCGGATGATGGAGCCTATACGATTGCAAAGCATGCTCCACACGCTCCTTCAACGACAGGTATTGCCTGCCATCATTACCTGTCTGCCGCTGCAAGTCCTGCGGACGCAAGAATTGGTCGTAGCCCCATGCCTCAAGAAACTTAGGCAATTTGAAGTCGCCGTAGGTCTCGCTTACCTTCACCGCCATGCCAAGCATACAAGAGTCGATAAGCGACATACGCTTGACGTGCAGCTTCATATAGGCGGCAAGCAGAGTGCGAGCCGTCACAGCCCCCATTGTCTTGTAATTATTCTGAAGATAACGAAAGATTTTCCAGTTGGTATCGTCGGGATGGGCAGCACCTGTGGCAATGCTTTCAAGAAGTTCATCCCAGGTTACGGATTGAGTGGTATTAGGCATAGGAGTTAGGAATTAGGAGTTAAAACAATTGAGAATTGAGAGTTGAGAGTTGAAAATTGAGAGTTGAAAATTGAGAGTTATGATTACCAAGCTAAACACTTAATCTCAAAGCATATCATAACTCTCAACTCCTAACTTTCAACTCTCAACTTGAAAGAACTCTCAACTCCTAACTTTCAACTCTCAACTTGAAAGAACTCTCAACTTGAATGAGTTCTCAACTTATTAGCTGAGCTTTGTCTCTGACTCCTCCGACTTCTTCGAAGCAGTCTTGCGTGTTGTGGCACGCTTGCGCTTTGGCTTATCGTCGACAACCTCAGTCTCTACAGTCTTAACGCCAGCCAACTCGGGGTCGATCATGATACGTCCGCAGTACTCGCAAACGATAATCTTCTTGTGCATCTTGATGTCGAGCTGTCGCTGTGGCGGAATCTTGTTGAAGCAGCCACCGCAAGCATCACGCTGTACATACACGATGCCCAGACCGTTGCGGGCATTCTTACGGATGCGCTTGAAGCTTGACAGCAGACGCGGCTCAATCTTAGTCTCCAGATCCTCGGCCTTAGCCTTGAGTGCCTGCTCCTCCTCGCGAGTCTCCTGCATGATTTCGTCGAGCTCGCTCTTCTTCTCGTCGAGCGCCTGCTGGCGGTCGTTGATGAGGTCGTTGGTGCGAATCAGCTCGCGCTTCTTGTCCTCAACCTTAGCGTTTGCCTCCTTGATCTTCTTGTTGCAAAGCTCGATTTCGAGGCTCTGAAACTCAATCTCCTTGGTCAGAGTGTCATACTCGCGGTTGTTGCGCACCTCGTCGAGCTGCTTCTTATATCGCTCCACACTCTCCTCAGCTTCCTTAATCTCGCCCTGCTTCTGGGCTACAGCCTGCTGAAAATCATTGATGTCACCCTCAATATGCTCAATACGAGTCTTGAGTCCGGCAATCTCGTCCTCAAGGTCCTGCACCTCAAGAGGAAGTTCGCCACGCAACGCACGCTTCTCGTCGATAGCCGAGAGAGTAGTCTGAAGCTGATAGAGAGTCTGCAATTTGCTCTCTACTGAAATTTCTGATTCCTTTTTTGCCATAGTTATATATATGTTATTTCTGTTTTATGGTGAATTCTTTTAAAAATACATTATCGGATTGGTGCATGTCTCGGCTATGAAGCACTTCACGCCCTGACACTCACGCTCAATGATGTCGCGAAAAATCTCGCTCGTATACTGTTCGCTCTGATAGTGGCCTATCACGGCTATCTGTATCTGCTGTTCGCGGCCGAAATACTCATGATAGTGCATCTCGCCCGTAAGGAAAGCGTCGGCACCTGCCTCCACCGCCTCGTCCAACAGGAACGAGCCCGAACCGCCACACATAGCCACCTTCTTTATAGGTCGGCGCAACAGCTGGTTGGCCTCGACACACTCCACGCAGAATGCCTTCTTGAGCAGTATGATGAAGTCGTCGGCAGCAATAGGCTCCTCAAACTCTCCTATCACTCCCGAGCCACACTCCACACCGTCTATCGTCTTAGCCGACATGAAGTGCACATTGTGCAGTCCCATCTTCTCGGCAATCTTGAAGTTGACGCCCCCCCGTGCATTGTCCATATTCGTGTGCATCGACATAATCACGATGCCGTTGGCAAGCGCCTTCATCACGGCCTGCTGCACATAGTCCTCGCCCGTCAGTCGGGCAAGCTTGCGGAATATCAGCGGATGGTGCGACACGATGAGGTTGCAGCCCTTCTGTATTGCCTCGTCCACAATCTGGCACGTAACGTCCAGACACAATAATGCCCCTGATACTTCCGCCTCTGTCAGTCCTACTTGCAGGCCAGCATTATCCCAGCTTTCCTGCAAGGGCAGAGGCGCGAAACGTTCAAGGGCCTTGGTTACTTCCTTTATTTTCACGCTTTTCAGCCTTTATATATGTAGATAATATATGTAATATGCTGCAAAGTTACAGATTTTCATGCAGAAACAAAAGGAAGCATGCGCTTAATTAGAATATTTTAACTGCTCCGTTTCTCCCATTGCAGGCGCGACTTTGGCACATCGGCAAAGTCCGCCATCTGTTCGTCGTACGCCTGTTGCTGTTCGGCTGTGAGCGATATTATGCCATGCTGTATTTCGTGCTGCCATCGGCGCAATGAACATTCATACTCACCAGATGCCGAGAAAGGCATATGACCGTTCTGACTGACGAACTGCTTCAGTTTGCTGAGGGCATCGTCGAAAGAGTCGCACACCAACGAATGAACTGGGTTGCCGTCAGCGTCATATTCTATTCTTCTTTTGATGCTTACCGTTTCTTTATCTGCCGACACCTCCACATTGTACGCTGCCGTGACTATCTCTGCAAAACGCTTCACTACAGCATCGCGCTGAGGGGTGTCTTCGCTCACATATCGCGTCATGGGATAGTGGCTGTCGTGCCAAAGGTTGAAATATACATCTTTGCCTACATTGCCTATTGCGACACGCCACTTCAAGCACTCCATCAGCGTCGCACCGATGTGATACTCCACTCCGTTGAAGGTGACATAATCTTTAGGCGACTTGAGTGTTTTCTTGGCCGAGGACTTTTGCTGACTGCCTGTAGCTGCTGGAGTTTCCAAGCTGTTCCACTCTTCAGTCTCGTCCACCGAGAGACTCTCATACTGGCGTATTGCCTTGACAAAGGCTGTGCCGAATGTCTCCTGTTTATGAGCGCCCACTCCTGATACAGTACCAAAAGCAATGAGCGTCACTGGCTTAACTATGGCAAGCTGATGCAATGTACGGTCGCCAAAGACCACGTATGGCGGAACGCTCCTCTCTGCAGCCAATTGTGCACGCAGCTGACGCAGTATCTCAAACAGCGCCATGTCTTCAGCCGCCCCGTCTTGCACAAGTCCGGCATGCATAGACTCGCTAAGTTTCTGCTTCCTGCCCTTCACCGTAAAGTCTTCACGATTTACAACAGCCAGCTGTGCCGTCTTGCGCCCGTAAAGCACATCCTCGCCCTGAGGCGTAACCTTCAGGTGCGAATTGTCCTTATAGTCTATTTCTATATATCCCATATGAAGCATTTGCAACAAATAATCCTGCCAGTCCTTGAAAGCGACATCTCTGCCACAACCATAGGTTTTGAGCTGCTGATAGCCCTTCTGATATAGTTCATAATTGGACGAGCCTCGCAGAATGTCAATCAGCAGTCTGAAACCCGTCTGCTGATGCGTACGCACAATGCCCGAAAGAGCCTTTTGTACAAGTATGGTTCCGTCGAAACGCTGTGGAGGATTCTTGCAGACATCACAGTTGCAGCAGTCATGATCCATCGTCTCGCCGAAATAGTTGAGCAATATTCTTCTGCGGCAGACCTGGCTCTCGGCATACTCCTGCATACGGTCCAGCTTCTCGTTGTTGACAGCCTGCTGACCGCTGTCCTCAGCAAACTTACGCAGCATGATGATGTCGCCCACCTGATAGAACAGAACAGTCTCGCAAGGCAGTCCGTCGCGACCTCCACGACCTATCTCCTGATAATAGCTCTCTATGCTCTTCGGCAAGTTGTAGTGCACTACGAAGCGCACATTGCTCTTGTCGATACCCATACCGAAGGCTATCGTTGCACACACTACATCTATATTGTCGTTGATGAATTCCTCCTGCACCTCATCACGCTCCCGTGGCGACAGTCCGGCATGATAAGCCTTGGCACGCACACCTTTCTCTTGCAGTTTCATGGCTACAGTCTCAGTGGTCTTTCGGCTCATACAGTATACGATGCCGCTCTCATTGCGATGGCGGGCAATGAGGGCAAGCAGAAAGCGCAGCTTGTCCTGTGCCGAATATCCTCGGCGTACATCAAGCGAAAGGTTAGGACGGTCGAATGAGGAAACGAAAATTTTTGGCTCGCCCGTCTCATCTTTTTCCAGACGCAACTGCTGCACAATATCTTCCTTGGTTATCTTGTCGGCAGTAGCCGTAAAGGCAGCAATAGGCACACCTGGAAAATAATCTTTCAGTCTGCCCAACTGCGTATATTCCGGACGGAAATCATGCCCCCATTGCGAGATGCAATGCGCCTCATCTATAGCAAACATGCTAACCTTAAGCGATCCGGTAGGATTAGTGCCCGACGAATGATGCAATACGCCTGTTTCCATCTCGGCAAGCAAGCGCTCGGGCGAGACGTAAAGCAGTTTGTATTCGCCACGATAGGCCCGCTCGGCTATCTCACGGTTCTCTGCCTCCGAGGCATTGCTGTTTAGGGCAGCTGCCTCTATGCCGTTGGCACGCAGACTCTCCACCTGATCTTTCATAAGCGAAATAAGAGGCGAAACCACAACAGCCGTTCCCTCCATCATCAATGCCGGAATCTGAAAACAAAGGCTCTTGCCGCCACCCGTAGGCATCAGCACAAGACAGTCCTTGCCTCTAAGAACATGGCGGATTATATCCTCCTGTAAAGGACGGAAACGATCGTAACCGAAGTATTTTTTAAGTGTTGATTGCATTGTTGTCATTCTTGCTAAATAATAATATGTGATACAAAGGTAAGTCTTTTATTGTAATAACAAAAGTTTTGCATACCTTTGCAACATCATTTAGCTAGACAATTCCAAAACAAATAATTAAAATATATGAATCCTATTGACATTTCGCTCCGCATAGCCACAACTGCACATGCCGGACAAACAGACCGCGATGGCTATCCCGTCATACTCCATCCTCTTGCCGTGGGGCTGATGGGGCATACTGACGAGGAGAAGATAGCAGGGTTTCTGCACGATGTGGTTGAGGACACAAGCTACACTTTCAATGATTTGCTTGAAGAGGGCATTCCTACAGGCATTGTAAATGCCTTACGCCTACTCACACACGACCATTCAACCGACTATTTCGAGTATGTGCAAAGAATCATTGACTCGGGAAATCCCATTGCTCTGCAGGTGAAGTACAACGACTTGCAGCACAATTTTGCCCGAGGCAAGGCTCACCCCGACCTTCAGGCAAAGCATGGCCGAGCATTGGAGATGGTGAAGGCTGCCATCGAAAGCTGCTCACAAGTTAGCCTGTATCATGCTCCTGCGGACGAGAATATCGAGGTAGGCATCTTTGCCTGCGGATGCTTTTGGGGCACGCAGCACCAATTTCAAAAACAGGATGGTGTGCTCAACACTCTTGTCGGCTACACCGGAGGCAAGGAGGCTTTCCCATCGTATGCCGATGTGCGCGACCATAAGACCAGTCATGTAGAGGCTGTGATAGTAGAGTTCAATCCGAATCTTGTATCATACGAGAACTTATGCAAACTGTTTTTCGAGATTCACGATCCGGCACAGACCGACGGTGTAGGTCCCGACATCGGTGCGCAATATCGCAGTTGCATATTCTATCGCAACGAATCGCAAAAGCAGACAGCCGAACACGTTATGCAAATACTCCGTGATATGGGCGATGAGGTGAACACCATGCTTCTGCCCGAAGAACCTTTCTACATTGGCGAAGCTTACCACCAGCGTTATTATGAGAAGACTGGTGGCGAGCCGTATTGCCATGTCAGAATCAAGAAGTTTTAATCATCATATAACCTATTATACTAACCATTGTCAGCAGCTCTGACACAGCCAAGGCAAGCCAGATGCCCGTATCGCCAAACGCAATAGGAAGGATGATGAAGCTCGGCACAAGCAACAAGAGTCCGCGCAGCAGGGCAAACACCATTGCCGAGCGCACACGCTCTATGCTTTGGAAATAGCCTATGAGCGTGAGGTTGACTATGAAGAACACAAACGCTGCAGCCATCAACGGAAATCCCTTGACGGCAAGCGGAAAGGCTGCTTCGCTGCGACTGATGAACAGCTCTACAAGCTCATAAGGGAAAACCATAAACGCCACACTTGCTGCAGCACCACATGCTACGGCTGCAAGCAGAGCCACACGCAATGTGGAATTAACTCGACGATCATCACCTGTACCGTAATTGAAACTAATAATCGGCTGTGCCGACTGTGCCACGGCGTTGCCTATTATGTAGACAAAGGGGGTGTAATAGCATGCTATGCCGAATGCACCTATACCAGGGTCGCCAAGATAAGAACCGAACACGTAATTGCCGATGAGGGTAAGCACAGCCATCGTACATTCACCCATAAGGGCAGAGAGACCTATGGTGCATTGATAGCCAATGTTGCGCACGGAATAGAGCAGCGAACGACGGCTCCACTTCAACCGGATAGGACGCAACTGGCGTGCTGCGAAAAGCATATACCACATAGCTATAATGCCTCCGATAGCCATACTCAAAGCCGAGGCTACTGCTGCTCCCCAAAGCCCCCATCCCATGAATACTATCATAAACCAGTCGAGGAAGATATTGGCTATTGCCGACACCACGTTGCACCACATGGCGAAGCGCGGACTGCCGTCAAGACGAATGACAAACAGCAGCAATGCCGCCCACACGCCGAACATCTCGCCAGGCATGAATCCCAGCAAGTACTCACGCACCAATGGCAGCAGGGCCTCGGACGAACCAAGCATCCTCGCTATTGCCGAGGGGAACAACATCACGGGGACTGTCATCGCCAAGATTACCATTGTGGCGAATATCCATGCCTGGGTGACATTGATGCGGGCAGCCTTGAACTTGTGCTGCGCCATATGGATGGATGCCACAACAGAGCATCCGGCTCCCATCATCAGCCCCAGTCTCGTCACCACCATCAGTATCGGCACACATATATTTATGGCTGCTATTCCGTCGGCACCAACGGCATGCCCTACGAATATTCCGTCTATGGCTGTCATTGCCGATATGCTGAGCATACCTAACAATGTAGGAAGAAAATAGCGCCCGAAAAGGCGCGGAATACTCAGCGTACTGAGGTCGATGGCGTCTTTTGTAAGTTTTTCTGACATAATATAAAAAAGTGTGATTACGTATTCGTAGGGAATTTCCCTATGCTAAAGAATGTATTTCTGCACAAAGATACTAAGAAAAATCTATACGTCTGACATTTTATCACAAGAACATGACAAAATTGATAAATATGTCATATCGGCCGATACATATAACGGTTGGCACATAAGTTGCGAAGTACATATTGAAAGCCGAAAGCAATAAAGCTATAGGCAATAACAAGATTATCAACAAACAGAAATCCCGACCGAACCACACTTGGCGAAGAGAGGACGAGAAAAATACAAATGGAGGTAATTCATTATGATGTTAGTTCGCAGGAATAACTATTCAAATTGGTTGAACGATTGGTTTGACAACTGTTTCTTCAATACTGAGGAAGCGCCTCAGACACGCACTACAGCCCCAGCTATCAACGTCAAGGAGACATGTGATGAATATATAATGGAGATTGCAGTTCCTGGACTTAAAAAGGAGTGGGTTCGCATCAACGTTACCAACGAGGGCTTGCTCCACATGGCCATTGAGAACAAGATGGAGCACAAGGAGGAAGACAGAGAGTGTAATTGCAGGAAAGAAAGACACGAACGCTACTTGCGCCGCGAGTTCACCTATGGCAACTATGAGCAAAGCTACACTCTGCCTGACGACGTGGAGCGCGACAAAATCTCGGCAAGCGTTGCCGATGGTATCCTTACTATCGTCATCCCGAAGACTACTCCGGAGCAGGAAGCTAAGGTGATGAAGAACATCGAAGTGAAATAACATTTCACCGTATTGAGGAATATATAGAAGGTTGGATTGTAATAAAAAAAAGGTTGGCTACGAGCAAAATACTTGCAACCAACCTTTTTTATGTTATTTCTTTACGACAAACACGCGTGTCTCGTGCGACATCACACGTCCCTTCCACTTGGAAGCGTTGCGAGCTATGTCCTTATGCTGCCACACATCTCGAATGGTATATTTGCCGGGAATGCCAAGATGGGCAAAGTCGGCTGTCAACGCCAGAGGCTTTTCAGACGGTTGAGCAATGCTACGGCGTGAGAACCGTCAGCAAGCGGACGTACATAAATCTGGTAGTCGTCGGTCATGACCTTGCGCTCGGCTGCCTTGCCAAGAGGGTCTTGATTGATGGCGATAATTTCCGGATTGAGCAGTATACGACGGTCGTCCTCCGACACCTTGCGCAGGTCGTTGGTCATGGCCAGAGGCGATGCCATCATACACCACATACTCATCTGGGTCTGATACTCGGTCTGGGTGCACCCTACTCCACCGAGGTCGCTCGACGGGCCACCCTTGCCTCTAAGACCTACTACGAGCATGTCCATATCGGGCCATTGTCCTGGGCGTACATAATTGGCAAGCGGGGCCGTGACGTTCACTATGTCGAGAATACCCATACCACCCTGTTTCACCACGTCTTTCCACATGTCACGAACGTCGTAAGAGGTGCGCCATAGCTGACCGCCCACTTCCTCACACCACTCTTCGCATTGTCGCTGTCCCCACTCGCAGATGCCGAGCGCTATGTTACGGCCCGACTTCTGCAAGGCATTTGCCATAGTGCGATAACGATGGCGTGCCGTAGCGCTGTCTTCAGGAGCGTTGCAGTAGTCGTACTTCAGATAGTCGACGCCCCACGAAGCGAACGTACGGGCATCCTGCTCCTCAAATCCCAGACTTGCTGTCCATCCGCCACAGGTGAGCGGAGCCGCATCCGAATATATTCCGAGCTTCAGTCCCTTGGAATGCACATAGTCGGCAAGAGCCTTTATGCCATTGGGAAACTTTACGGGGTCGGGGATGATATTGTTCTGACGGTCGCGTCCGCCCTGCCACAGGTCGTCGATAAAGATGTATTTGTAGCCGGCATCGCGGAAGCCGCCTTCCACCATAGCGTCGGCAGTCTCACGTATAAGTTGTTCGTTGATGTTGCCCTGAAACAGATTCCATGTCATCCATCCCATTGGAGGAGTCGGAGTAAGCTGGTTGCGTGGTGTGGTCTGTGCCGATGCAAAGAGCGACGACAGCAGCAAGGCTGAAGAAAGAAGTAGTGATTTTTTCATTTCTTTGATTGTTTTATTGCTTATAATAGTTTATATATGTGCAAAGATACACATAAATTTATGTATCTTTGCATAACAACTAATTTAAAACAATCATAAATCGTTAAAAAGCATGCACGAACCGATAATTTTTGAAGCCACCGAAGCCAAGGCAGAGTATCTTGAAAGCATCAATATGCTGCTGCCCCAACTCTCGCAATCAGCCCTGCCTATGACTATCGAAGCCCTGAACGCCATCATAACATCGCCCGATACCCATCTGCTGCTGTTGGAGGCAGACGGCAAGATAGTTGGAATGTGTACTCTCGCCGTATACTACGCCCCTACCGGCAGCAAAGCATGGATAGAGGACGTAGTAGTAGACAACAACATGCGTGGCAAGAAACTCGGCAGACTGCTGATTGAACATGCTATAGAAGCAGCCCGCAAATACTCGCCATGCACACTGATGCTGACATCGCGTCCGGCACGTGTGGCTGCGAATGCCCTGTATCAATCCGTAGGTTTCGAACCCAAGACAACGAATGTGTACAAGCTGAAAGTATAATATTATAATTCCCAATCGTCGGGATTGCACTCTGCCTCGACCTTCTTCTCTATCTTGTCGGGAAGTGACGGGAAGAAGTCGATGCCTGTGATTCGCTCCACTTCATCAACCGAGTTGGCATAGTCGCCCTTCGGACGATTGCCATCAGCATTCTTGTATATAAAGCCGATAGCCTTAGGCTCGCCCTTTATACATAACACCACCTTGAAGAAGGCATCGGGCACTGCCACCTTATTGGCACCAATCGTCTTGGTCTTGCCTTTATAGAATATCGGTCCACAGACAATATACAAGTCGCCATACTGCTTGGCCCACTTGCGGCAGGCTTGCTCCATTTCGTTCCAATCGCCACGATTAAGCGAAGGTGCTTGCGGACATATATTTGTGAAAAGAAACGATTCGTCCATTGCTACTGCGCTCCACTTGTTGTCGCCAGCCGGACACATATGACCACGATCATAGCCCGAGCGTACATAGTCGATGTTGACAGCACGTGGCTCCGGAACGTCCTCGTCCTCATGAAAAGCTGCCCCATTACGCTTTGCTTCACCTGTCAGTCGGCTTGGCGTAAGATTCCATGCCACCCAGTTGGGCACACGACGGTCGCTGTTGTAGGATGCGGTATAGCCAGTACGATGGAGTATCTGTTCGGGCACCAGCTTCAGAGGGGCAGGGATCTCAAGGTTGGGGTTTTCAGCATTAGTGTTTTCTTTTTTCTTGCTAAAGTCGGCATCAGTCTCTTCTTTGTTTTGTGATAGCAGAACATTCTTGCTCTCCACCACCTTTGCGTCCATGCGCTTCACTATCTGATTGCATGAGCAAAGCGTAACACAAATGCAGCATAAGACAAGAACGGATTTCAATCGGTCGTAACCATCAATAACATAACGTCTTGCTATTGTCAGCGAAACGACAGCTGCCACTACAGATGCTGCAAATACAGCCGTCATAACTAGTATCTGAATAGCAACCGCATCGAAAACCGATGCTCCACACACTATCATTGTCCACATAAATACTGGCGAAACGCCAACAACAACTCCTGCCATACGGCGCAGTCCTGGCACATACGATTTCTCCAATGCACGTTTCATAAGATAACTTATGGCCTCAGAGCGGGTTGCGCCATTGCCTATAAGATAGTAATACAAATGATTGTGATGCTTCAGACCTGCATAATATGTTGCCAACGATTGTGTCATTGGCTCAACAATGCTTCCCGACAACAATGCAAATACTGGCAACAAATAACGCATACCGAAATTATCACCTATTGCGACATTGGCAAACAACAATATTGCAGCAGCAAAAACAACTGCTACCAACATTCCTGCAAATACCGGCAACAGGAATAGTGAAAGCTTAAGACGTGCCCTATAGACAACAACTACAACAGAATACAGCATAAACACTAAAGCAGCCAACAAGCTAAGTGTCAGACTGTTGGTTTGCATAAGATAATAAACTGCCACTCCAAGCACACCTACACGCAATACCATACAGAAGAAGGTACGAAGCATACGCGTCACCATATCTATATGATAGACGTAAGCCACACACAATGGAATTAATAGAAACAAGACTCCAAGAGCCAATCCTAATGTCGTTATCATATTATTATTATTTGTTTGCTATAAATTGTTTCTTGTTACACACTGCTATCACAATCGGATCTGAAGTAGCTACAACGACCGCTACATCATCAAACAATGAGGAAGTCAGATAATCGGCTATAAGTTTGCTCCCAGCCTCATCTTGTAACGACGTTGGATTGTCGAGCAAAGCTATCGGACGACCGTCCATAACTGTGATGGCAAGAGCTGCACGCTGGGCAATAGATGCATCAAGTGAAGCAAATGATTTGCTCAAACATTCAGATTCCACACCAAGAAGCTGCAAATGACGTTCGGCTTCTTGTAATGAATACTTGCTGTCACCCTTCATTTTATCCTTTGCTACCTGTTCAACAGTTACACTTCCGAAGTCAATGTTCTTAGGAAGATACGAAATATAACGTCGGAAACAGACTGCTACAGAAGGTAATACGGGTTCACCATCAATACATGCCCAACCACTGTTCATATGTTTCATGCCAAGCATTGCCTGCAAAGTCATAGTCAAGCACTCTGCATCGGAAGATACAAGCGCCAGGCGATCGCCTGCATTTGATATAAAGGACAAATCCGAAAACAACTGATTATCCTTGGATTTTATTGCAGCCTTATATAATTCAATATTCATTTTTCCTATTCGTTAACTAATTGTCACGCATATCACTAAGTATTTGCAACATATCCACCCTATACTCACTGAGTTTGCCAAGCTTGATACATTTCTTATTATACTTCCACCAATTAAGAAGACCACGGTTTTCAACCTTCTTCTTGTCTGGCAGATGCCCATGCGCCTGAATATATTCCTTCAACGCACTATAGTTGGCATTCCACTTTTCTTCATTTCTTGATGTCATATAGCTATTTGAGTGTTATACGATAAACACAAACGCGGATGCTTCAAAAATCCTTTCGTATTTTTGAAACACCCGCATTTATTATAATCATAAAGTGAAACATTATCACTTTATTCAGAAAGAAACAAGTTTAAACAAGTCCCTTACCGTGGCAGTTCTTAAACTTCTTGCCACTGCCACAAGGACAAAGATCGTTGCGTCCAGGCATCTTATCCTTAACCAGCGGAGTGTGATTCTCGCTTACATTCTCACGTGTGTCGTGATTAGCGGCAGCACGCTGCTCTTCGTTATCAAGATCAACCTTCTCCTCGGTATAGTTCTGACGCTGTGTGTGCTCCTCGGGAGCAGCCTCACGAACCTCTTCCTGTCTTTGCATTTCAGGAATCTGTCCGCGTGTGAGGATGCTGCAAATACGATTGTTCATATCGTTAACCATCGAGTCGAACAACTTGGCACTCTCAAGCTTGAAGATGAGCAACGGATCCTTCTGCTCGTAAGAAGCATTCTGCACACTATGACGAAGTTCGTCAAGCAGACGCAGGTTCTCCTTCCATACATCGTCGATGATGTGCAACATTATCACACGCTCAAACTGCTTCACAACGTCCTTTGCCTCAGTGCGATATGCCTCCTTGAGGTTGCAAGGAATATTGTATACACGCTTGCCGTCGGTAATTGGCACCATGATGCGCTCGTAAATTGCACCCTGATTCTCCTCAACTTCCTTGATAATAGGCCAAGCTACACTCTCAATACGATCGGTTTTGCGCTTGAATGTTGCCATTGTGCTCTGGAAGGCACGTTCCTCAAGGTCTTCACGCTTAGCATTGTCAAACTCTTCCTCGCTAAACGGACACTCCATAGCCAGAATCTTAAGGAACTGCTCGCGGCATCCCTCATAATCATTCTGCTCGATGATGGCAACTACACGATCCCAAATAACATTGGTGATATCCATACCGATGCGCTCGCCCATAAGAGCATGGCGACGCTTTTCGTATATAACGGTACGCTGCTTGTTCATCACGTCATCATACTCAAGCAAATGCTTACGTATACCGAAGTTGTTCTCCTCGACCTTCTTCTGAGCACGCTCGATGCTCTTCGAAATCATCGGATTCTCAATACGGTCGCCCTCCTTAAATCCAAGACGGTCCATGAGGCTTGCAATACGCTCTGAGGCAAACAGACGCATCAGCTTATCCTCCAACGAAACATAGAACACAGAGCTACCCGGGTCGCCCTGACGACCAGCACGACCACGAAGCTGGCGGTCTACACGACGCTTTCATGACGTTCTGTACCGATGATGGCCAAACCACCTGCAGCCTTTACCTCAGGTGTAAGCTTGATGTCGGTACCACGACCTGCCATATTGGTGGCAATGGTAACAGCACCCAACATACGCTCCTCGAAGTGCTTTGTACCGTCTTCACCAACAATCTCTGCCATTCCCATTGTGCTACGTCCTGCCTCAGCAACAATGTCAGCCTCCTTCTTATGAAGCTTGGCATTAAGCACCTGATGTGGAATCTTACGCATGTTGAGCATCTTCGAGATAAGCTCTGAGATTTCTACTGAAGTAGTACCTACAAGAACCGGACGGCCACTATTGCGCATCTCTACAATCTCATCGATTACAGCAGCATACTTCTCACGTGCTGTCTTGTATACACGGTCGTCAAGGTCCTTACGCAGGATTGGGCGGTTGGTAGGTATCTCAACAACGTCAAGCTTATAGATATCCCAGAACTCGCCAGCCTCTGTAGAAGCTGTACCTGTCATACCCGAAAGTTTGTGGTACATACGGAAGTAGTTCTGGAGTGTGATTGTTGCGAATGTCTGTGTTGCAGCCTCAACTCTAACGTGCTCCTTAGCCTCAACAGCCTGATGCAAGCCGTCGCTCCAACGACGTCCCTCCATGATACGACCAGTCTGCTCATCAACAATCTTCACCTCACCGTCCATAACGACATACTCGTCGTCCTTATTGAACATGGTGTAAGCCTTAAGCAGCTGCTGAAGAGTGTGTACACGCTCCGACTGAACGGCGTAATGATTGAGCAAGTCGTCCTTCTTGTCAAGACGTTGCTGCTCGTCAAGGTCTTTTTCATTCTCAAGAGCCGACAGCTCCGAAGTGATGTCAGGAAGCACAAAGAGCTCCTTGTCCTGCACCTGGTTGGCAAGCCACTCTGTACCCTTATCTGTAAGGTCGCAACTGTTCAGCTTCTCATCAACTACGAAATAAAGAGGCTCAACACATTCCGGCATACGACGGTTGTTGTTCTCCATGTAATACTCCTCTGTCTTGAGCATACCAGCCTTGATACCTTCCTCTGAGAGGTATTTGATAAGCGGTTTGTTCTTTGGAAGAGCTTTATGTGAGCGATAGAGAGCGAGGAAGCCCTCATCAAGTTTCTTCTGGTCGTTGGCCTTTTGGCCTTCGGCTATAAGCTGCTTTGCCTCAGCAAGATACTGGGTAGCTAGCTTACGCTGAACATCTACGATACGTTCTACAAGGGGTTGATATTCTTCAAACATCTGGTCATCGCCCTTGGCTACCGGACCGGAGATGATAAGCGGTGTACGTGCATCGTCAATAAGCACAGAGTCAACCTCATCGACAATAGCATAGTTATGCTTGCGCTGAACGAGGTCGGCAGGAGAGATGGCCATATTGTCGCGCAGATAGTCGAAACCGAATTCATTGTTAGTACCGAATGTGATGTCTGCCATGTATGCCTTACGGCGCTCAGGCGAGTTAGGGCGATGCTTGTCAATGCAGTCTACCGAAAGACCATTAAACATATAGAGCGGGCCCATCCATTCAGAGTCACGCTTGGCAAGATAGTCGTTGACAGTTACGACATGTACGCCATTGCCTGTGAGGGCATTAAGGAATACGGGGAGCGTAGCCACAAGGGTCTTACCCTCACCTGTAGCCATCTCGGCAATCTTACCTTGATGCAACACGATACCACCGAACACCTGAACATCATAATGTACCATTTCCCATTTGAGGTCGTTGCCACCAGCAGTCCAATGGTTGTGATAGATAGCATTGTCGCCATCAATAGTTATAAAGTCATTCTTGGGGTCGGCAGCGAGTTCACGGTCGAAATCAGTGGCAGTTACTATAGTCTCCTCATTTTCGGCAAAACGACGCGCTGTATCCTTTACAATAGAAAAAGCAACAGGCATAACCTCGTCAAGTGCCTTCTCGTAGATTTCCAGAACTTCCTTCTCAAGCTTGTCAATGGCATTGAATATGCTCTCACGCTCATCGATAGGAGTCTCCTCAATCTTGGCCTTCAGCTCGGCAATCTTGGCCTTTTGCTCGTTGGCTGAATCCTGAACGTACTTCTGCAATTGTTTTGTACGTGCACGCAGTTCATCATTGCTCAAAGCTTTTATCTCGGGATAAGCAGCCTTAACTTTTTCTACAAGGGGCTGTATCAGCTTCATGTCCTTTGACGACTTGTTGCCGAACAATGATTGTAATAATTTGTTGAAATTCATTTTATATTTTGCTTTTATTTTATGCTTGTTACGAATATTGGGTGTAAAATTACAAAAAAAAATCCGAACAGCACCATTATAATAGCGATTAACGCCTACAAGGTGCTATTTTACCACTACAGAAGCCATAAACTGGCTACTGCAACGGCTCAGACGAACAAGCATTCGGGGCACGTATACGTATAGCCTTAGCTACGGTTGGAGCTATTCGATCCACCGTGGCACGGGTTGTAACACGCCCAGGCTTTACTCCTGCACCATACATAATTATAGGAAACGGGATGAAAGCTGCACGCGAGAAATAGTTTTCGTGATTGTCTTCGTTGAGTATACGCCATCCTGGAGCGGTCTCGATGATGAGGTCGCCACTCACAGACGGATTGTACGGACTGGTTGCAACGTTACGCACACCAGCTGTTTGTACAAGCAATTCTTTCGACCGCGTTATCACGTCAGTAAAACTGATGTGACGCTGCTCTATAAGCTTTCGGTCAAGATAGATCTGGTTATGGAAACAAGTTTCAACGTATTTTGCCTGACCATAAATGGCGCCAAGATACATGTTAAGCAAGTTGGCAGTACGATTTATGTAGAATGTACCTGACGGAATACGAAACCGCTGATAATCAACTGGCTGCTCATCAACATAACCAGTACTGGTAAGCACAAACATAACCTTGTCGCTGCCAACTTTGTCTTCAATACGCTTTATAAGCGAAGCAATGGTTTGGTCAAGTTTAACATAAATGACCTCCATTTCCGACTGCCACATAGTAGGTTCTGTGCCCTTTGCCGAAAGCGTAACCGATAGCATATCAGTTATATGGTCGCGTCCCATCCCCATTTTATTGACACAAGTCACCGACAGGTCGGCAACAGCATCATTATCGCCTGTCACACGTTTTGAGGTCGCATTATTAAAGGTTCTTACAAGCGACTGGGCTCCTTTGGAGTAATATTCTGACGTAGCCCACTGTCCCGTTACATCATTCACCCAAAATGCCCCGTCTGCCGCATGACCAGCCGACAAGACTGCTGCATCCTTAACAGGAGCTACAGAATAGACTATAGCCGCACCCTTTGTTGATATCTTCAACTCATCAGCAACAGTCGACGTTGACATGTTTTGTGGAGAAGTACCAAATTCAGCATCATCAGTACAGAAAACAGGGCGTAATGTATTACGGTCAAGCCACTGTGTTGCTACAATATTGTTATAATGCGGCGTTGTGCCTGTCGCTATCGACGCAATGGCCGAAGCTCGGTCTACAGGCGCAAAAGGATAGCTCGCAGCCTCATACACACGGCCATGTTCGAGCAATTTGCGAAAACCGCCATTACCATAAAGTGGTGCAAAATGCTCGATATAGTCGGTACGCAATTGGTCGACAGTTATATTAACGACAAGACGCGGCGCAGACTGCAAAGTCTGCGCTTGCATATCCGCTCCTGACAATACCGCCAAAAACAATATAGTGGATAATTTCATCTTGTTTTTTTATATATAAATAATTTTGATATGTTTCTTATAAGCAAAGATAATGCCAAAATAAGCATACCTTCGGCATAAGTTTGCAACAGGCCTCCTACAACGAACAGGATTATGCATACAGTCCAAAGCTTCAACCACACATGTACATGTCCGTTTCGTAGGTTCTTGACAACAGACACCAACGCTATAAGGTTGACCGGATTGAGCAGTAAGATTTGCAGATTTAATCTCACTGTAGGATGTTGCGAGAACACCATTGCCAAAAGTATCAGACCACAAAGCCCAGTCAGAGCCATCATGACAACATCAAGAGCCCAAAAATTCGATTTCAGCACACGCTCTACACATGTGAGAACTACTACTGTCAGTGCAATCAACACCATACATGCCATTGGCGACAAAGGAAATGAATCAGCCCCCACCCCACGTGTACGCTCAATTACCAACGACTCACTGTCAATAAGTTTTCGTCGTGTACCATCATTCGAAACAATTTGCGCATCGGAAAAGTCATGACACAAATTCTCAGGCAGAAACTGCTGTTCGTTGCGATTGGTTTTCGAGTCGGCCTTTACACCAAGCAACAGGTCATTGCCGAAACGAGCCCAACGATGTGTTGTATTGTAACGATGAATTAACTTACGAAAGGAAAGGCTTGTGTCCACTTGTCCTTCATATTCCACTCTACCGTCAATATGCCCTACAATCATATCACGAGCACGTGTCGTACAGTTGTCGTAAAAATAATTATATCGATACACACGGTTTTCAGGTCGGTAATTTTCGTCAATAGCTGCTGCGATAACAGCCTTCTCATGTGCTGAAAGATTAAGCTTTTGCTGACGTATTCCACATCCTGTAGGAGCATAATGCGAAACAAAATCATCGAAATATTCAATTCCCATCTCATAATCGGTCAGTCCAAAAACAAACCTAAGTACGAAAAATGGCTTTTCGAAAGAGAACATACCGTAGTTGACAGCAAAGTCTTCTCCACGAGTAATATTTCTATATCTTATTGCAGTATGTCCATACAGGCTATACACATTAGGACGCGGGCCGCATGTAAGCAGACTAATCTCTATAGAGTCGGCCTCAGCAGTCGCGTTCACATCGTTTGCATACGCATTATTACTATGCGCAAGAAACATAAAAATAGCCAATATGGCAATTGTTAAATGTCTTTTAAAGCGTTTCATGATGCAAAAATAACTTATATTTCTCACACTTCGTGCCATTATCTCGTTTTTTTTCGATAAATTTGCAGCCAATTATTCATAATTAGGATAAATGCACCAGATTGCTCTATTATATATAATGTGTAGCAGTTGGAGCTAAATTGATCTATAAAAATTAAGAAATTTCAGAATGATGAAACAAATACTCATGACTGTTTCCATGGTGACATTGTCCATGGCTGCCTCTGCACAGAGTGGTACAAACTCTCCTTACAGCCAATACGGCTTGGGCACACTAGGCGAACAGGCAAGCGGATTTAATCGCGGAATGAACGGATTAGGTCTTGGATTTCATGAACACAACCAGATAAACACACTCAACCCGGCATCATACGCCTCTATCGACTCGCTGTCGTTCATTTTCGATGCAGGCATTTCCGGACAGATAACCAACTATAAGGAAGGCGGAAGAAAAATCAACGCAAACAACGCCAACTTTGAATATGTTGTAGCTGGTTTCCGTTTGGCTAAGCACCTTGGTATAAGTTTCGGTATTCTGCCATATTCTAATATAGGATACAACTATTACAATACAGAAAAGGTTGGCAATTCGTCTAACGAGACATCCACAACATCATACGTCAACACTTACAATGGCAGTGGCGGCCTTCATCAGGCATACCTCGGTATGGGATGGATGCCAATAAAGGGATTAGCAGTAGGCTTCAACGCTTCATACCTATGGGGCAATTACACACGTTCTGTTGTCAATTCATACACCGACAGCTATGTCAACACTCTTTCGCGCTACTATACAGCCACAGTAAATAGCTACAAGCTTGACTTCGGTATTCAATACACACAGAAACTTTCAAAGAAAGACGAGCTGACTCTTGGTTTGACATATAGTCTCGGCCATAAATTAGGTGCCGATCCAGTGTGTCAGGTCATTTCAAACAACGCACAGACAGGTGTTGCTGATACTGCGACATACAGCAACAACGCCAAGAACAGCCTCGAACTGCCAACCACATATAGCGCAGGTATTATGTGGAACCATGCCGGCAGCTGGAAAATAGGTGCTGACTATCAGTTGCAGAAATGGTCGTCGACCGTATATCCACAGTTTGTAAACAAAGACGGAGTGACTGACTATGTTACAACTAAGGGAATGTTTGCCGACCGTCATAAGTTCACATTTGGCGGTGAGTTCTGTCCACAAGAGAATAGTCGCAAGTTCTTCAAGCGTGTACACTACCGCTTGGGCGCATCATATGCGACAAACTATCTTAAGATTAACGGTGCCGACGGTCCTAAAGAATATAGTGTAAGCGCAGGCTTCGGAATTCCAGTTGTCAATGGCTACAACAACCGTTCGTTGCTGAACATATCGGCACAGTGGGTGCGCCAGGACAGCAAGACAATGATTACAGAAAATTCCTTCCGCATAAATATCGGACTTACCTTTAACGAACGTTGGTTTGCCAAGTGGAAGATGGAATAAAATAATTGCTACATTGCAAAAACTCGGATGAAAAACAGTCACATCATAGTATTAGCTCTTGTCATGTCTGTCATATTTGGGGCATGCCAAGAGCAAAAGGAGCATACGGCAGGTGCCATACGCGACCGCGACTCTGTGTCGATGATGGTCAGCTATGGCGTCAACACACTTATATCCGACTCTGGCGTAATAAAATACCGCATTGTGACCGAACGGTGGGAGGTAAACACCGTACGCAATCCGTCACGCTGGATTTTCGAGAAAGGACTTTTCTTTGAGCAATTTGACGAGAAGTTCCACGTACAATCATACATCCAATGCGATACAGCATACTATTATGATCAAAAACGGCTCTGGGAACTACGCAACCGTGTAAGCGTGCTTACAAAAGACGGTGTGAAATTCACAAGCCAACAACTATTTTGGGACGAGAACAAACATGAACTATACTCTAATGTATATTCAAAACTCGTAACGCCCGAACGTACCCTCGAAGGCGCTTACTTCAGAAGCGACGAACGTATGACCAAATATTATGTGTCTAACAGCCGTGGATCGTTCGAAAAGACTGACATTGCAGGCAGTGGCGACACTATCACCACAGCACCCGACACGGTGAAGGCCAACATACGCCAGCAGGCAAAGCCTATACGCCGCATGCAGCCAAACCAGTAAAACTTATTTAAAACACAGTGGAAACAGACATTCCTTTATTAGCAAGTATAGCAGTGACAATGGTGTTGTCAGCGTTTTTCTCAGGCATGGAGATTGCTTTCGTGTCAAGCAATCGTATGCTTGCAGAAATGGACCGCCAAGGCAACCGACTTACAAAAAAAATAATATCCAAATTCTATAGCCATCCCAACGGATTTGTAAGCACAATGCTTGTGGGCAACAACATTGTGCTCGTTGTGTATGGCATCTTGTTTGCAAGCCTGTTTGACAACACGCTGTTCAAGGGTCTTGACGACGGAGTAAGAGTGACAGCAGACACCATTCTGTCTACTCTTGTCATCTTGTTTACCGGCGAATTCATGCCGAAAATCCTATTTAAGAACAACGCAAACCGACTATTGTCGGTGTTTGCCATACCAGCATACGTCTTCTATGTATTGTTATGGCCTATAAGCAAGTTTGCAACCTTTCTGGCAAAGATATTTTTGCGTTCAGTAGGCATCCGTATGGAATCAGAGACCGACGACGAGGGATTCTCAAAAGTCGACCTCGACTATCTTGTACAATCAAGCATTGAAAACGCGCAAAACGAAGACGAAATCAATGACGAGGTGAAGATATTTCAGAATGCGCTTGATTTCTCCGACTGCAAAGTACGCGATTGCATGGTGCCACGCACAGAAATCAATGCTGTCGACGTGAACGATTGCTCTACCGAGAAACTTATGCAGAAGTTTATCGAAAGCGGCAATTCTAAAATCATTGTCTACGAGGACGACATCGACCATATTGTAGGATACATTCACAGTTCAGAGATGTTCCACAACCGCGACAAGTGGCGTGAATGTATATGCAACATGCCTTTTGTGCCTGAAACTATGGCAGCACAGAAGCTCATGCATATATTCCTGCAACAAAAGAAGAGCCTTGGAGTGGTTGTTGACGAGTTTGGCGGCACAAGTGGCATCGTGTCGCTCGAAGATATTGTAGAAGAAATATTCGGTGATATTGAAGACGAGCATGACAACGACAAGTATATAGCCAAACAGATTGGCGATCAGGAATACATTCTTTCGGCACGTCTTGAGATAGATAAAGTCAACGACCTTTTCGGCATCGGACTTCCCGAGAGCGACGAATACATGACAGTTGGAGGATACATATTGCATGAATACCAGAGTTTCCCGAAACTCAACGAAATCGTCAATATAGGCCCCTACGAATTCCGTATCATCAAGAGCACAATGACTAAAATAGAATTAGTAAGGCTAAAAGTACACGACAAAACCAATTTTTAGGGTCAAACGTGCTAAAGTTTGGTAATTAATTAGTATTTTTGTACGCCTTTTGAAAAACGTAGCCTTTTACAAGGCTTGTTATAGGCGTATGAAAACCTGTCTATCATAAAAACGGAAATAAAAAAATAAATAATAAACAATTAAAAATGGCAGCATTAGGAAAAATCAGAAGCAAGGGAGTCCTGCTGATATGTATTATCAGTTTGGGCCTTTTTGCATTTATTGCCGAGGAGGCATTCCGTTCTTGCGAGTCGACAAACAATGAACACCGACAGCAAGTAGGAGAAGTTTTAGGAGAGAAAATCAATGTTACTGATTTTCAGAAGATGGTTGACGAGTACACTGAGGTCATCAAGATGCAGCAGGGTCAGGACAACCTTAACGAGGACCAGCTCAATCAGGTTAAGGACATGGTTTGGAACACATACGTACAGACCAAGCTTGTTGAGAATGAAGCCAAGCGTTTAGGACTTGCTGTAACAGACAGCGAGTTGCAGAACGTGCTGACAGAGGGTACAAACCCAATGCTTGCTCAGACTCCTTTCTACAACCAGCAGACAGGACGTTTTGACGCAAACGCACTCAAGAAGTTCCTCGCCGAGTACAAGGCTCAGAGCCAGACCAACCCTCAGATTGCAAAGCAGTATGAGAGCGTTTACAAGTACTGGACATTCATTGAGAAGACTCTGCGTCAGCAGCTTCTCGCTCAGAAGTTTCAGGGACTGTTCGCTCATTGCTTCCTCTCAAACAAGGTTGAGGCTCAGAAGGCATTCAACGAGCAGAACGAGGAGAGCCAGATTCAGCTTGCTTCTCTCGCTTACACAAGCATTGACGACAACAAGGTACAGCTTTCTGACGCCGACCTCAAGGCTAAGTACAACGAGATGAAGCCACGCTTCAAGCAGTTTGTTGAGAGCCGCGACATCAAGTATATCGACATTCAGGTTAAGGCTTCTGCATCTGACGTTGCTACTCTTCAGAAGGAGTTTGCAGCTTACGACAAGGATCTTGCAGCTGCAGCCGACCCGTCGGACGTAGTACGCAAGAGCACATCATTGGTCAACTATCTTGGTGTACCTGTGACAAAGGAAGCTTTCCCGTACGACATCGCACAGCATCTTGACTCTATGGCCGTTGGTTCTACAAGCAAGGTTCTTGAGAACAAGGCTGACAACACACTCAACATCATCAAGCTCGTTGCCAAGCAACAGCTGCCCGACTCTATCCAGTTCCGTCAGATTCAGGTTGTTGGTGCTACAACTGAGGAGGCTACAAAGCGTGCTGACTCTATCTACACAGCTCTGAAGGCTGGTGCCGACTTCGAGGCTCTCGCCAAGAAGTATGGTCAGACTGGCGAGAAGGCTTGGATGACAACACGTCAGTATCAGAGCGCTCCTTCGCTCGACAAGAATACAAAGGACTACATCATGGCTCTCAACACCATGTCGGTAGGCGAAATAAAGAACATGCCTCTCTCACAGGGCAACCTCATCGTTCAGGTGGCTGACCGTAAGGCTATGACTACAAAGTACACTGCAGCAGTTGTCAAGAAGAACATCACATTCTCTAAGGACACTTACTCAGCAGCTTACAACAAGTTCAGCTCATTCGTTAGCGCTAACCTCACAGCCGAGGACATTATCAAGAACGCAGCCAAGTCTGGCTACACCGTTCAGGAGCGTAAGGACGTAACTACAGCCGAGCACAATCTTGCTGGCGTACGCAGCACACGCGAGGCTATGCGTTGGTTGTTCGACGCCAAGAAGGGCAATGTATCGCCTCTCTACGAGTGCGGCGACAACGACCACCTGCTCATCGTAGTTCTTGACAACATCAACGAGGTAGGCTACCGTTCATTGGACGACGCTCAGGTTAAGGAGATTGTCAAGGCAGAGGCCATGAAGGACAAGAAGGCTGAGATGCTCATTGCCAAACTTAATGGCGTTAACAGCATTGCTGCTGCTAAGGGCAAGGGTGCCAACGTTTCGGCTGTAAATCAGGTGACATTCGCTGCTCCTGTATTCGTTTCGGCTACTGGCGCAAGCGAGCCTGCATTGAGCGGTGCTGTTGCAGCTACAGCTAAGGGCAAGTTCTCTAAGGCTCCTGTCAAGGGCAACGCTGGTGTTTACGTATTCCAGGTTACTAACAAGACAAAGCGTCCTGGCAAGTTCGATGCTGCTACTGAGATGCAGAAGCTTCGTCAGAAGGAAATGCAGGCAGCCGGCAACTTCATGAACGAGCTTTACATCAAGGCTAACGTAGTAGACAACCGCTACCTCTTCTTCTAAAAAGAGAAACAATAAAACCAATAATTATTATATTTGAAGGTCTGAAGGCTTTTGCTTTCAGACCTTTTTTATACAAAAGATATCATATATGTCATATATCACAAAATCACAAACACACAACTTGCCATTTCTCCCCAATCTGTTTTTCACATTTTGCATGGCAATCATAATGATTGCCTGTGGCAACACCTGTCGTGCACAGGAAAAAGAACGATTCATACTGGTGAAAAGTATGTCGGAAATTAATGATGGGGATACTGTTATCATTGCAAATGATATGATGCGCGCTAATGAAGGATACCCAGCAATGGGTTCCAGATTAAATAAAAGCAGCCAAATCAAAGTCTGTAAAATCGATATAGATGGAGAAATTGCAACTGTATCGTCAGACGTAGATAGAATTAAATTGGAAAAAGTAGAAAGCGGTAAGTACACTTATTGGCGGTTATTTTCTATAAAAAATCAAAAATATATATGTAACGATAGCAATAGAAAAGATTACGAAAAGATAAAATATCGAGATAAAAACGATGATGATTTTAAAACGTCAGCAAATGCAAAAATAGAAATACACACAACAACAAATAATATATATACTAAAATTATATACCCTAGGAATGCACCTTTCCTAAAACGCATTTTAATATATTCTAACTTAGATGATGATTTCATAGGCGGATTCGTTTGTTCACTACATGATGACATGTATAATACCGATGGCAAACGAATCCAACTCTACAAAAAGCTCTCCAGCCTCTGCACCCTCAACGATACGGTAAACAACAGTAAATTACTTGAAGCGAACGACAATAAGTCCATACCTGTAATTCTCTCACGTACGCTCTTGGCTGACACATGGAATACATTCTGTGTACCATTCGACATTGACTTAAAAGACGGCAAAATAAGCGGTATTGAGGTGAATGTTATGGAGTATGACAGCACTACAGACCACACTATTAATTTTAAAAATGCTACAAAAATTGAAGCAGGCAAAGCTTATCTGATCAAGCCGAAGAAAGATATCAAAGACCCTGTATTCAGCGACGTTATAATCAAGAATGTCACTCCAATAGTTAGTGGCGACAAAGACGGATACAGCTTCGTAGGAATATACAGCCTTATAACCTTCAACGATAGCAACAAAGACCGAATCTTGATACTATCTAAAGAAGGAAAATTCTTGAGCGTCAGAAATGGAGGCCAAATGAAGGGAATGAGGGCTTACTTCACCATACCACCTAAGACGAAAGCAGAAGCAGTACGACTGATGATTAACAATAAGCCAACAGCCATTAGCGAAATTACCACTACCCCATCATTAAGTGATAAGATATACTACATGGATGGCACTTACGCTGGCACAGACATAAAGAAAGTAAAGAAAGGCATCGTCATAAAGGGCGGCAAGAAAATCTTGGTGAAATAAAATAAGGCTTCTTAGCCTTCCTAAAGTTGTCCTTTGGGAAGGCTAAGAAGCCTTAATAGCTTTTCTATTTCACTTTATTATTATTCAACAACATCTGCCTCAACCCACTGATTAAGGATTATTTGTGAGTCGGCAAGCGCAGTTGCTTCTTCTACGTCATATTCGCTACAAAGCAGCGTTTTGAGCGTATCTACGTCAAAGTCTATGTCCTTTACTTTCTCCCAGAGAAACGCAGCGCTATCGTTCATGCTGATTATCTTTGTGAAATCTATATTTTCTTTACCTTCGGCAACTACGATTTTCTCGCCGCATACATCTCTTAGTACAAAGCCTTTCTTTATTCTCATATTAATATTAGTTATGTTTTAATTTCAGATACATTCTATAGCCAAACAGCAGATACCTACGCACAGGCAACAATGCAGTCCACACAGCGGAGAATAATCGCCATTTCCTGCCAGTAGTATAGTCGGGACTTTTGCGCCCTTTACGATAAAAGCAATGGGCTATGCCGAATACTTTGCTGATGTCGCATTGTTCGGTGGCAAGGTTGCCATCGCCACGCATTACAACACTATTGCCATCAATCTTAACTATTCGATGCAACGCATAGCGTCGTGGCGCTACCTCTGCCAGTACAACATCGCCTACCTTTAAAGGGCTACATGGCTTGATCAGTATAGCCTTGTCGCGTCCATCTTCCAGAAACGGACGCATACTCATGCCACGTAACGTCAGCGTCACACTATGCCCTTCGTCAAGAAGTTTTGCTATCTCGGGAATTATGACCTCATTGGCAAATTCCTTCTGCTTGAAAGCCAAGTTATTATTGGTCTGTTCCATTATCATTGGATTTATGAGCTATGGCTTCGTAGCATAATTTGGCTGCTTCCTCATTGGGCAAACAACGCAGCTTATACACTGAAGTGAACGATTCAATCAGTTTTGTCACTATATCGCAGGTATGTCCGAATATATTACTGTCCCATTTCATCGACGAACAGGCTGGCACAATATAAGTGAAGGCAACAACCGGCGAAACACGTTCGATGCTATTCTTTCCCGCACGTTCTATCTTGACAATAGCACCCAACGCTACCTTGACGTTACGGTAGCAAGGTGTCTTGCCGCTCCACGGGCTGCCATAAACAAAAGCCTTGCCACCAATGATTCGGACAACAGGATTATCGTCGTTAATAAGGTCGCATTCTTCAATGCTCTTAATCCAAAGACTTGTATGTGTGCTCTTGCCCGTGCCGCTTTGAGCCGTAAATGCATAGGCATAGCCATTGTTACGTACAACCGACGCATGGATAAGGAGCGTGTCGTAATAGCCACCCCTAAATGCATACATCATCATAATGGCTGTATTCAGACCAAACGAACGTACAGAATGCGAACCTTTCAGCGCACAGTTTGCTACAGAGAAGTCGTTGTTGGTCTGCAACAGGCAGCAATAGCAACCATACATCCCTTTTACTAAGAACTGATAGCCGCCACCCTCTACACGATCTACGATAGTCTTGCCATTTCCCGTGTCAAAGATTCCGATACGCTCTCTTTGCTCTTTGCTGTATGGCTTGATACTATCGTGGACATTTAATGAAAAAATACAACCGTCATCTGCTTCCTTTATCTCGAAAGGTTCAAATGACGGTGACAAAAATATGTCATTCGTCGTTTCACCGACAAATGACACACTTATATTATGTTCTGCGATTCTAAAAAAACGCTTTCTCACTGTTTTGTTTCTTTGCTATACACTTGGCAATTATTTCTTTGCCTTTTTCTCCTTTTTTACCTTCTTCTCTTTCTTTTCCTTTTTGGAAAGTGTCGAGTTCTTTTCGCTTTCGTCTGGCTCTATCGGTTCGAACGAAAAGTCGTTGGCTGTGAGATATTGTACGTTATAACGTCCATTGGCAGCATAACGTTTCTTCATATTGAAATACTTCTTCTCAACATCCTTTCTTGTCTTGCCATAAATCGTAACACATGTAGGATTCTTAAAGCCACGAGCCTTAAGCGCCTCGCGCAGCTGGTATGAATAGTTGTCACGGCTATAGAGAAAACCAGTCTTGCTGTCTACCCATGTGCCGTCCATAAGCTGAATCTCGGTGAAATACACAGTCGAATCGTTGAACGAAGTGGCAAAACCATAAACGAACAGTGGTGCCTTCTTCTGCGCTGCATTTGCCATCTTCGGCATAAGCATTGCAACTAAAACTATTATAAATGATTTTATAAACAGTCTACTTGTCTTCATCTTCTTGTTGAAAATCTTTTTATATGTTTATTATTATCCTTACACTTCAAGGTTTGCACTTTATCTACCAAGATAGGCTTTCAGCATCTTGTTCTTGGTGTTCTGCTTAAGCTTGCGTATAGCCTTCTCACGTATCTGACGCACACGTTCGCGAGTAAGTCCATATTTATGTCCAATCTCTTCCATTGTGCACTCAGGCTGATTTATGCCGTAATAAGCCTCTATCACATTACGCTCACGCTCATTGAGCGCAGTAAGTGCGCTTGCTATCTCCTCACGCAGCGACTCCATAAGCAGCGTATTGTCGGTTTCGGGCTCTGCATCACTCTGCATAAAGTCGATCATGCTTGTAGCGTCGCTATCAGACACTGGAGCATCAACCGAAACCTGATGCGTATTCACCTTCAGCACATCCTCAATTTTATCGTGAGGTATGTCTGTCTTCTCAGCTATTTCGTCAATACTCGGACGACGCTCGTTCTCCTGCTCAAACTGGTTGAGAATACGGTTAATTTTATTAACACTGCCCACCTGATTAAGCGGCAAACGTACCACACGGCTCTGCTCGGCTATAGCCTGAAGAATGCTCTGACGTATCCACCATACTGCATACGAAATGAATTTAAAGCCTCGTGTCTCATCAAATTTCTCGGCAGCTTTCAGCAGACCAATATTACCTTCGTTAATAAGGTCAGGAAGACTCAATCCCTGATTCTGGTATTGCTTGGCAACAGAGACAACAAAACGTAAATTGGATTTAGTAAGCTTCTCCAAAGCCTTTCGGTCGCCCTTCTTTATACGGCGAGCCAATTCTGCCTCTTCCTCTACGGATATCAGCTCTTCATGTCCAATGTCATGAAGATACTTATCAAGCGAGGCATTCTCTCGATTTGTTATTGAGCTTGTGATTTTCAGTTGTCTCATTAAGTGCTGTTTTTTTGATATTATGTTTTGCAAATTTAACCAATAATATTGGTTGTCGCAAATTTTTCATTGCTTATTTTACTTTATAGTGACAAGAATACAAATTGCCGTAAAACAACGGCGGAGGCCTCCAGCCTACGCAGCAAACAATGCAACCAACACTACATTCATAATAATATGTGTCTGATTTCATGCTGCGCAGGCCTGAGTCCTCCGCTATCTATATATTACAGTTTGCGTCACTCTACGTTCCGGATGAAGCTTCTTTAATCTTCAAGCGGAACAGCGAAGTAAGCCTTCTTGCCTGTAGGATAAACACCCTGTATGTAGAGTACAGGATTGCGGCTTGTAGAAGCCTCCTTCACGAGGTTCTGCAGGTCTTCAATGGTCTTCACAGGGGTATCGTTGACACGCTGGATGATGAAGCCCTTGATGATGCCGGCATCCTTGAACTTGCCTGAGTTGACCTTCAACACTTCAAGTCCGTAGCCAATGTTCAGCTGCTTCTTCTGACTTTCGGTGATTGCGCGGAAGTTGCCTCCGAGCACGTCGAGGTCGGCCTTCTTCACTACCTGTGTATTGCCCTGCTCGTTCTTCAGTGTCAATGTCTTGCTTGCCTTCTTCTTGTCGCGCAGATATGATACCGACACCTTGTCGCCCGGACGCTTCTTGGCAAGATACTCCTGCAGGTCGGCCATCTTGTTCATTTCCTTTCCGTCGATGGCGGTAATGACGTCGCCTACCTTCAGACCAGCTTCCTCGGCTGAGCTCTCTTCTACAATCTTGGCCACGTAGATGCCTTCCATTGTGCCAAGGTCGATGTCCTTGCCCTGCTCCTTCTGAGCGTCAACATAGTTCTTGACATCCTGTCCCTGAATACCGATAACGGCACGCTGAACGGTTCCATACTTCTTGAGGTCGTCAACTACCTTGTTCATAATAGATGTAGGAATGGCGAAACCATAACCGCTGAACGAACCTGTCTGCGAGTAGAGCATGGCATTGATACCGATGAGTTCGCCACGGGTATTTACAAGCGCACCGCCTGAGTTGCCCGGATTGATGGCTGCATCGGTCTGGATGAACGACTCTACACCGTTCTGATAAAGCGAACGGCCCTTGGCACTGACAATACCTGCTGTGACTGTGTTGGTAAGGTTGAACGGGTTGCCTACTGCCAGCACCCACTCGCCTACCTTAATGTCCTCGCTATTGGCGATAGTTATGGCAGGCAGATTCTTTGCGTCAATCTTGATGAGTGCAAGGTCAGTGGTCTTGTCTGTACCGATGATGCGTGCCGAATACTCCTTGTTGTCGTTGAGTGTCACCGTGAGCTCGTCGGCATCGGCTACAACGTGATTGTTTGTCACAATATATCCGTCGGTAGAGATGATAACACCTGAGCCAGAGCCCTGCTGCTTAGGTGTGCGCACGCTACGTCTCTGCTTGCCGTCCTGTCCCTGGTTGGGATTGCCAAAGAATCCGAACGGGTCGCTGAAGAAATCCGAGAACGGGTCGCTCTGTACCTCAACGGTCTGAATCTTAGAATTCTTTGTGCTGAGAATGTGTACTACCGAAGGCAACGACTTCTCGGCAGCATATGTGAGGTCAACGGGCTGCGCCGGCACTGCTGTCGAAGGAGCCTGTGTAGCATTCACCTTTATCAAGGTTCCAGTAGAAAAGGCAAAGGCAAGTGCGCTCATTGCCACAACCAAATACTTAGAATACTTTTTCATAGTTCTTTTACTTTATTGTTTTTATTATCATTTTATAGTTAAAATGCTTATGTTAACACAAACTTGCATTCTGACACATTGAAGCCTTCACAAGTCGTAGTTGTGTTAAAACAATAGCATTTTCTCTTTTTCGGTTGCAAATATAGACGCAATATTTGTTAATGTGTCATTTTGGCATGTATCTTTATTCCATTTTAACACTATAATTTAACATATTAACGGCTGTTAAAAATCACCTGTCGGTTTTTCACTTTTGTTTAATCGTGCATGCGCCAAACTCCTTAGACACCCTATGAATCATATCCCTGTATACCTACAAAAAATAGATGCGACAGCCTCTTTATATCAGAGAACCATCGCATCCATTGTATAACATTGATGTATTCTTGCCGAATACTCCTTCTTATTATTCAATTACAACAAGCGGAGCGTCTTCAAGAACACTTTCTCCATTCTTTACACAGATTGCTGTCACCTTGCCGTCCTTCTCAGCCTCAAGGTTATTGGCCATCTTCATAGCCTCAAGCACAACGACAACGTCGCCTGCTTTAACCTCGTCGCCCACAGCAACCTTAATTTCTGTTACAACGCCAGGCAGCGGAGCCTTAAGCGCATTGGCAGTATTCACACTGGCAGCACTTGTTGCTTCGCCTTCTTCTGCAGCAGCAGTGGGCTGACCGAGTACAACCTTCTTCTTCTCAGGCTCTGCCTCCTGCTCCATCTCGACCTTGAAAGCCTCACCGTTAACATTCACGCTGGCGATATTGCCCTCAACATCCTCTATCTGGACTTTATATTCCTGTCCGTCGATTGTATATTTGAATTCTTTCATTTCCCTGTATTTATGGTTTAGCTGTTAAACTCAAGAACTTGGCGTTCCACATCGTCTGACGTGGCTGTATTGTTATGAAACCAGGTTCCTTGTCATGAACATTGTTGCCCTGGTACTCATATAAAGCCATTGCTATGGCTGCATAGATATTCTTGTCCACCTTCATTATGATTTGATGTTAAGTGTTATTACATCGGCATGCAGCCATGCTTCTTTGCCGGCAATGACTGACGCTTTGTGGCAAGCTGTGCCAAACCACGGCAGATACGGAAACGTGTATTGCGCGGCTCGATAACATCGTCAATGTAGCCATATGAGGCAGCCTCATACGGATTGGCAAACTTCTCGGTATATTCCTCTTCCTTCTCTGCGAGGAATGCCTTAACATCCTCTCCTGCCTCTTTCTTGACCTTGGCTTCCTTGCCACACAGGATGGCAACAGCACCGCTGGCACCCATAACGGCAATCTCTGACGACGGCCATGCAAAGTTAAGGTCGGCACGAAGCTGCTTGCAGCCCATAACGATGTGCGAACCACCGTAGCTCTTGCGCAGGGTGATTGTAATCTTAGGTACTGTAGCCTCACCGTAAGCGAAGAGAAGCTGTGCACCGTGCTGAATAACAGCGTTGTACTCCTGACCTGTACCGGGAAGGAATCCAGGAACGTCAACAAGCGAAACGATAGGAATATTGAAAGCATCGCAGAAACGTACGAAACGTGCTGCCTTGCGGCTGGCGTTAACGTCGAGCACACCTGCATAAGCTGCCGGCTGGTTGGCTACAATACCAACACTCTGACCGTTGAAACGTGCGAAACCGATGATGATGTTCTTAGCAAACTTAGGCTGTACCTCGAAGAACTCGCCGTTGTCGGTAATGGCACCGATAACCTTGTACATATCGTAAGCCTTGTTGGGATCGTCAGGGATTATCTCGTTGAGCGAATCCTCCATACGGTTGATCGGGTCGTTGCACTCTACACGAGGAGCCTCCTCTGTGTTGTTGCTCGGGATGAACGAGAGCAAGCTCTTGATCATCTCGATGGCCTCTTCCTCTGTCTTGGCTGCGAAATGTGTCACACCACTCTTTGTTGCGTGAACAGAAGCGCCACCAAGATGTTCAGCGTCGATGTCCTCACCGGTAACGGTCTTAACAACCTTCGGACCTGTAAGGAACATGTAAGAGGTCTGCTCCTTCATGATGATGAAGTCGGTAAGGGCTGGCGAGTAAACGGCACCGCCTGCACACGGACCCATGATGGCAGAAATCTGCGGAATCACACCCGAAGCAAGAATGTTGCGTTCGAATATCTCACCATAACCGGCAAGAGCGCAGATACCTTCCTGAATACGTGCACCACCTGAGTCGTTCATACAGATAACAGGTGCACCCATTGTCATGGCCATATCCATTACCTTGCAAATCTTCTGTGCCATTGTCTCAGAGAGCGAACCGCCGTTGACAGTGAAGTCCTGAGCATATACGTATACCAATCGGCCTTCTATTGTTGCACTACCAGCTACTACACCGTCACCATAATAATGCTTCTTATCCATACCGAAGTTTGTGCAACGGTGCTTCTTGAACATATCATACTCTTCGAACGAACCCTCGTCTACAAGCATTTCGATACGTTCACGCGCTGTGTATTTGCCACGTGCGTGCTGCTTCTCAATGGCCTTTTCACCACCACCAAGACAAGCCTGCTCGCGCTTTGCGACCAATTCTTTGATTTTTTCTACTTGTTTGCTCATATTTTTATATATGTTATATTGTTCTTAAAATACCGTGCAAAAGTACTAAAAAAAAAGGAAAGTGTAAAGCGATTACAAATTTTTAATGTATAAACCGACCAATATACGTATCTTATTGACCAATATCACTATTTCATACTTGAATCGACAAACGACAATGGCAATAAATCTTTCGCCGAACCAACGCTATACACCCCACTTTTGCCGTACATAAGTATGCGCATTGGTAGACCATAGCGTTCTTCCACACCAAGCAACACCTGACGACAGGCTCCACACGGCGTAACGGGATTGTCTATCAGTTCGTTATCATTGCGCGCTACAAGAGCAAGAGCATCTATTGACTGGTCAGGAAAATTGGCCTGTGCGCTGAAGACGGCTGTACGTTCTGCGCATAACCCTGAGGGGAAAGCCGCATTCTCTTGATTGGCTCCTATCACTATCCTGCCATTGGCAAGGCGCAGGGCTGCACCGACATAGAAATGACTGTATTCGGCGTAAGCATTGTCAGTTGCCTTCATTGCCCGTTCTATGAGTTCACGATCGGCAACGGTAAGCTCGTCCAGCTGACAATGATTTATAGCGATATTGAGATTTATTGTCTTCATAATTTTACTCTTTGTTTGTTATATATTCATAAGCTCCAACATCCGGCTTGTCTCCTCGCTCACGTCCGTCATGGTCGTGCTTGGTTGAGGTTTGCACATTGGCCTTATCTATAGCAGCCGACTCCTTACGCAAGTGGAAATCATAGCGTTGCATATTTGCGTCGACAAGCACAAAATGCTTATGTCCATAACTTATGGTATCCTTGACATCTTCAAAAATCACATCCGTATAATGTGCCTTTTCTTTATCGTTAACCTCAGGAGTACGTATTATGCAGTTGGCAAAATCATAGTTGAAAGCATTCTCGCTGCCATCCGCTGGTTTCAGCCCCATCATTTCATCGTCCGAATAGCCCGTAACAATGCTGTTAGCCATCTTGAACGACACAAGCGGATGAGTATATCCCGAGAAGCCTAACGCACTGGCTCTCAATGCGTCAAACGGATAAAACTGTGCCATTGTAGAACTATTTACGGTGACGTTTCCACCGTCTACACTCAAGCAATTGCCCAATGCATTCGTCAGCTGACAATTCTCCACGAAAACATTCGAATTCACCACACCAAGAGCATTGCCTTGACAGTTGTGGATGGTAGAATTTCTTATGGCAAGTGTCTGACGTGTCACGTCCGACGAATCTACCTGCACACCATCAAACGCCCCATGAATATCCACATAATCCAACTCGTTGCCGTATGATGTTTCTTCAAATCGAATGCCACGCCATTGTCCACTCATACGGTCGTACGGCAGATAATCGAACATACGGTCGAGCCTGTCACCACGCAACACTATACCAGCCGACTGATTGCCCTTACATATCAGCTTGCCTTTAACATCAATGCCAGCATCACCGTGGAAATAAACCGTTGTGCCAGGAGCAATATTCAGAGTAGCCCCTTCTTCTACCGTCATCATACCATATACTACAAGTGGCTTGCCTGGCGACAAAGTCATGTCCTCGCCTACCGTCACATTGCGTATCATGTTAGCATCCCACGCCCACGCCTCAAGCGCTACCCTCTGCTCGCGCCCACTCTCAAGCGCAAACACCAGATTGTCCTCAATACATTTAGGAACATCGCTGTTAGCATTAGCCGTTGTCACTTCAACAAAGACACGTATGCTGTCTCCGTTGCGCACTTCAATCCTATCAGCCTTGTAGCCTTGCTCCGGACTGAGATATACTCCATCCACATTGACACGAAATCCATGCTGGTTGCCCCCTTCAAGACGCACACTCTTGCAACGCAATCCGTCGCCCGAATTGTTGTAGACCCAAAACGAACGGGTCGACGACGGTTCTGTTGAGAATACCGTATCAAGCCGCAATGTATCCGTTGAGAATGTCAGCACATTGCGGGTGGACGTTGTGAACGTATCATCATCATTACAGGCACACAAAGTTATTATACCTATAAAAAACAGTATGTTGTAGATTATTGCTTTCATCATTATTGATAACGAGAAAGCTCGTGATTTATTGCAGCAACTATCAAAAAGTAATAAAATCGAGTAGGAGGTAAATACTAATCATAGGTGTTTATCTCCTACTTTCGTATTT
>ERZ859937.17-NODE-17-length-88109-cov-21.091001_pt1 | contig 88109 bp, 67 predicted proteins | sample MGYA00509985_ERZ859937 | MGnify/ENA primary metagenome ERZ859937 (study PRJEB30046, sample SAMN00715169) | human gut metagenome | study: EMG produced TPA metagenomics assembly of the A metagenome-wide association study of gut microbiota in type 2... | reverse complement strand
CGAAACCAAACGGTTTCGGGCGCGTTTGCTTTAATGCTAAATATACAAAAAAAGGTGTGCTATAACTGAATAGCACACCTTTTTTAGGGATGTAATCTTTTTTAGGGATGTAATATAGTTCGTTGAAGCTTACAGAAGCTCGTCGAATTTAGCCTTAAGGTCGCCCTCGGTGATGGCACCTACGTGCTTGCCTACGAGTTCGCCACCCTTGAAGAACAGCAGAGTAGGGATGTTGCGTACGCGGTACTCAGCTGCAACGTCGTCGTTCTCCTCAACGTCGCACTTGCCTACTACTATCTTGCCGTCGTATTCCTCAGCGAGCTTAGAAACGATAGGGGCAATCATACGGCATGGTCCACACCATGTAGCCCAAAGGTCAACTACCAACGGCAGTTCGCCGCTCTTGTACTGCTCAATGTTTTCGGTTGTAATCTTTACTTCCATTGTCTTTTGTTTTAAATATTGGTGTTAATGAATAATTGATATCAAAGTCTGTGCCAAATATCTTTAGTGTTTCTTGCATCTTGCCTTCTGCTAATTGATGGCATAGCGTACGTTGTGCAATTCGCCCGACTGCTTGTCCATGTCGTCGAGGAAGTTGAGCAGTCGCTTGTTGACATCGACCGTCACTTTGCTGCTGTACATCTCGATGTTGGTGTTGTGCTCAGAGTCGTGGATGTTGAAGTAGAGCGGCACCTGGCCCTTGTTGTTTTGCAGCATAGTCTGTAGGTCGGTGATGCTGGCATCCTTGAATATTGTGGAGTCGATGTAGATAGTTAGTTTCTCTATCGACTTGTCCTTGACATCGCTTAGGAATTCTATCTTCTTTATCACCAAGTCGTAGGCATCGGGATTGTTGCGGAAGCGCTGCTGGCACTTTGCTGTTATGTACACGGGATATTCCTCCTGTAGCATACTCTGCCATTTTGTCCATTCCTCACCGAACAATGCTATTTCACCAGCACCGTCGAAGTCTTCTATTGTCACGATTCCGAACGGCTTGTTGGTCTTTGTCCAGCGTGACGATACTGCTGTGACAATGCCTCCGAACGTAAGTTCCTCGTAACGCGCCAAGTCTTTCTTGTCCATCTCACGGCCCACTTGCGGGCACTTGAGGTTGCACATGTGGTTGAGCACCACGGCATAGTCGTCAAGCGGATGGGCTGAAAGGTATATGCCGACGAGTTCGCGCTCCTTCTTGAGCAGCTCCATTGTGCTCCAAGGTTCGCAATTGGGCACTGGCGGTGTGGTTATCTCTATGCCGCCCATGTCGCCGAACAGCGAGTTCTGCATCGACGATTGCTCGGTCTGATATACCTGGCCGTAGCGCAGAATGGTCTCTATAAATGTGTCGCCCTTGACGTTTTGGGCGAAGTATTGCTCGCGCTTGATGCCGAACGAGTCGAATCCGCCACTCAGGGCAAGCGATTCAAGGGCCTTGCGGTTGACCGCCGAGAGGTTGACACGCTGTACAAAGTCGAATATATCTTTATATGGTCCGTTCTTCTCGCGCTCGGCTATGATGTTCACCGCAGCTGCATCGCCCATTCCCTTGATTGCAGACAGTCCGAAGCGCACCTCGCCCTTCTTGTTGGCTGAGAACTTTCGCTGACTCTCGTTAACGTCAGGACCTAGACATGGTATTCCCATGGCCTGACATTCGGACATGAGCTTTGTTATCTTCGTGATGTCGTTGATGCATCGGCTCATGTTGCCCGCCATGAATTCGGCAGGGTAGTGTGCCTTCAGGTAAGCCGTCTGATATGCCACCCATGAGTAGCATGTGGCATGCGACTTGTTGAATGCGTACGACGCAAACTTTTCCCAGTCGGCCCAAATCTTCTCGAGCACCTTCGGGTCGTGCCCATTTTTCTGTCCGCCCTCGATAAACTTAGGCTTCATCGCGTCAACGATAGCCTTCTTCTTCTTACCCATTGCCTTACGCAGGGCGTCCGATTCGCCTCGGGTGAAGTTGGCAAGCTGGCGCGAGAGGAGCATCACCTGCTCCTGATATACGGTAATGCCGTAGGTGTCCTTGAGGTACTTCTCCATGCAGGGGATGTCGTACTTTATCTCCTCTTTGCCATTCTTACGGGCGATGAACGATGGGATGTAGTCCATAGGACCGGGACGATAGAGGGCGTTCATGGCAATAAGGTCCTCGAAAACCGTAGGCTTCAGCTCGCGTAGATACTTCTGCATGCCTGCCGACTCAAACTGGAACGTACCGATGGTGCGTCCCTCTTGATATAGCTTGTATGTGAGCTCGTCGTCGATAGGAATTGTGTCCAAGTCGACTGTGATTCCGTGTGTCAGACGTATATTCTCCACCGTTTCCTTCATGATTGACAGGGTGGAGAGTCCGAGGAAGTCCATCTTGATAAGTCCCGTCTCCTCAATGACGTGTCCGTCGTATTGTGTAGCAAGAAGCTTGTGTCCAGGGTCTGATTTGTCTTCGGCTGTTGACACTGGTACCCAATCCGAAATTGCGTCGCGACATATAATTGTTCCGCAGGCATGAATGCCCGTTCCGCGCACCGTTCCTTCAAGCATCTTGGCGTATTTTATGGTGTTTGCCATCTGCGGATTGGCACTTGCTTCGGCTTCGCGCAGCTCCGGCACGCTCTTGATGGCGTTGGGCAGGTTCATCTTAAGTCCGTCGGGCAACTTGTCGGGGATGGCTTTGCACAGACGATTGCTTATATCGAGCGGCAATTTTTCCACACGTGCCACGTCCTTGATGGAGTTTTTCGTGGCCATAGTGCCGTAGGTGATGATGTGCGCCACCTTGTCGTGTCCGTATTTGTCCTCAACCCATTCGAGCACTTTGCCGCGTCCGTCGTCGTCGAAGTCTGTATCGATATCGGGGAGAGAAATACGGTCGGGGTTAAGGAAACGTTCGAAAAGCAGGTCGTACTTGATTGGGTCAATCTTGGTAATTCCCAAGCAATAGGCTACAACCGATCCGGCTGCCGAACCACGTCCAGGGCCTACCATAACGCCAAGTTCGTCACGTGCAGAGTTGATGAAATCCTGCACAATAAGGAAGTAACCGGGGAAGCCCATGGTCTTCATGATGTGCAATTCGAACTTCACACGCTCGTAAACTTCGTAGGGTAGCGGGTCGCCATACAACTTCTTTGCACCATCGTATGCGAGTTTGGCCAGATAGTCGGCTTCAAACTTGATACGATAGAGCTTGTCCAGTCCGCCAAGTTTCTTGATTTTCTTCTCGGCTTCTTCGTGTGACATGATGTCGTTGCCGTTCTCGTCGGTTGTAAACTCGCGGAACAGCTCCTCGGGTGTAATGCGCTTGCGTGTTTCTTCCTCACTACCGAATTCGGCAGGAATGGGGAAGAAAGGCATAATTGGCGCATGGTCGATGGAGTATGTCTCCACCTTGTCCAATATTTCAAGTGTATTGGAAAGTGCTTCGGGCACATCGGCGAAGATTTCGTTCATCTCTTCGCGCGTCTTGAACCACTCCTGCTTGGAGTAGAGCATACGGTTGGGGTCGTCAAGGTCTTTGCCAGTAGCCAGACACAGCAGGTGGTCGTGGGCTTCGGCATTGTCCTGGTCGACAAAGTGGCAGTCGTTGGTGCAGACAAGCTTGATGCCATACTCCTTCGACAGCTCAATCAATTCTTTGTTGGCACGCTGCTGTAGTGGGAAAGTCTCGCGGTTGGCACGCTGACGCGGATCCTTCACCTCGTGGCGTTGAAGTTCCAGATAATAGTCGTCGCCAAACACGCGCTTATACCACTCAATAGCCTCGCGTGCTCCTTGTATGTCGCCCTTCAGAATTTTAGCGGGCACTTCGCCGGCAATACATGCCGAGCATACAATAAGGTCTTCGTGATATCGCTCCAAGTCCTCGCGGTCGGTACGAGGACGCATATAATATCCATCCACCCATGCACGTGACACCAGCTTGATGAGGTTTTTGTAGCCGTTATAGTTCTTTGCGAGCACTATAAGGTGGTAGCCGCCCATGTCGCCACGTTCTTTCTCGCGGTCGCATTTGCGGCGGTGTGCTACATACATCTCACATCCGAATATCGGCTTGAAGGGTTCTTTGCCTTCGTCCTTCAGCTTGCCGTTTATCTTGTTGCAATAGTTGAACAATTCCTTCACTCCGAACATATTGCCGTGGTCGGTTATGGCCATGCCGCGCATGCCGTTGGCTACCGCTTTGTCCACGAGTTTCTGTACGGGCGACTGTCCGTCAAGAATGGAGTAATATGTATGTACGTGTAGGTGAATGAAATCTTCCATGTTATTTTGATATTATCGTCGGCGGCATTTTTCGTCGGCTCTTTATCCCAGCACTATTTTTCGTGCCAGCAGGCATGCTCCTATTATGCCTCCGCGTTCGTTGAGTTTTGACAGGCATAGGCGAGTGTCTTTGTTGACAAGGTTGAGTGTGTACTTGCGCACCGACGCATTGACTGCCTGCTGAAGGAAAATGCCAGTACGTGCCAGCATGCCGCCTATTACCACCAGTTCGGGATTGAATACATTGATGAGGTTGGCTACGGTTTCGCCTATTGCGTATCCTATTCTTTCCACAACGTCAATGCACAGTGGGTCTTCGGCATTTACGGCATCAATGATGTCTTCGAGAGTGAAGTCGTTGCCTTTGGTTTTGGTCAGTGACGACGATTCGCCAGCCTTAATGCGCTCTTTCACTATACGGTAGAGCGCTCTTCCCGAAGCCTCGGTTTCAAGGCATCCCTTCTTACCGCAGTGGCACAGTATCTCGTTGTTGTACAAGTGCATATGTCCTATCTCGCCAGCGAATCCTGAGCGACCGGAGTACAGTTTGCCGTTGATGATAATGCCGAGTCCTAATCCCCAACTTGCGTTGATAAAGAGTATGTCTCGTTCGCCATTGACATTGCCTACCATATATTCTCCAAAGGCGTATGCACGTGTATCGTTCTCGATGCTTGCCGGATAGTTGAGCATTTCGGAGAAGAGCGTTGTCAGTGGCTGTTCGGTGAAGTTGTATATTGTGTGGCTGTATCCGCTCTTGGCGTTGACGCGTCCTGATATGCTGAACAGTACGTTGAGTACCTTGTCCTTGTTAACGCCCGACTTGTCGATAAACTGCTTTACGAGTTCGCACAGTTCCTCAATCGACTCCATTGTGTTGTCTATGCGGCATGGCTTGTCGTTCTCGATATTTACGAGATCGCCTCTGAAGTTTATCATTCCAAGGTTGACAAATCCTTCCTTTATCTCAACGCCAACGAAATAGCCCGAGTTAGGATTTAGTCCGTATAGTGTAGGATGGCGTCCCTCACCGGTTTCCTGCTTACCATACTCGTTGATGTATCCCACGTTGAGCAGTTCGCCCAACGCTTTGGTAACGGTGGGTACGCTAAGATTTACTTCTTTGGCCAGCTCCTGTATAGTAGAGTTGCCGTTAGCAACGAAATAGTTGAGTATGCCTTTCTTGCATTGTCCGCTTTTGGTTTCGTTGTCTATCTTGAAATTATTCAGCATAATAGATTGCGGGATTTTATATTATTGGAATTCAGATATCTTTTCTATCGAGTAGTTTTACATACGTGTTTATTGCATCGTTAATCTCGTCAATGCGTATATACTCATTGGCTGAGTGCGATCGTGCCGAGTCTCCCGGACCAAGTTTCAGCGACGGCCATGGCATGAGTGCCTGGTCGCTCAGTGTTGGCGACCCGAACGGAGTCTTGCCCATGTCGGTCAGACGCTGTACAATCGGATGATTGGTAGGGATGTGCGACGAGTGTAGGCGGTACGACCGTGCCTTGCAGTCGCTGTGTATGTTCTTGGCTACAAATTCGCACACCTCTTCGTTGGTATAGAGTTCGTTGGTTCGCACGTCGACAATGATGTAGCATTCGTCAGGCACTACATTGTGCTGTGTGCCTGCATTTATGACAGTGGCGTTCATTATGGTAGGGCCGAGTAGTGGGCTTACACGTTCGAATTTATAGTCGCGAATCCACACAAGGTCATCGAGCGCAGCATACAGGGCATTGATCCCTTCGCCTCGTGCAGCATGTCCGCTTTTGCCGTGTGCTGTGATGTCGAGCACCATCAGACCCTTTTCGGCTATGGCCGGTTGCATGCCGGTAGGTTCGCCTACGATGGCAACGTCGATGTGTGGCAGCAGTGGTATGGCGCGGCTTATGCCGTCCTTGCCTGATACTTCCTCTTCAGCCGACGCGAGATATACTATATTGTATCGTTGTTCATGCTCACACAGTATGCGCATTGCTTGCAGTAGCGATACTAGTCCACCTCCACAGTCGTTGCTGCCCAGTCCGTAGAGTGTGCCATCTTCGATAGTTGGCTCAAAAGGGTCGCGAGTCCATGAACTTACAGGTTTTACGGTGTCGATATGAGCGTTGAGCAGTAGGGTAGGCTTGTTGTCGTCAAACCATGGCGACATGGTCCATACGTTGTTAGCCTCGCGCCACGTCTTCATGCCGAGACTTTCGATATATCCCTGCATGATGTCTGCTGCGTCTTTCTCGTCGCGACTTACCGACGGAGTCTTTATAAGTTTTTGCAGCAATGTTATGGCTTCGTTTGTATAATTGCTCATATCAGTTGTTTTCTTCGATAAAGTCGACATATTCGCCTTCATCCTTTGCAAATATCTTTCGCTTGGCTTGGCTCTCTGGACGTTCGTCGTAGATTTGTTCGTTTGTCGAGCTTTGCTTGCTCTCGTTAGTGGAGCGCTTTGTTGACTTGGTGTTGAATGTCTTTGCCATCTTTTTCACGCGTACATATAAGTACAATATGATGCCGATGAAGAAGAAAGCGCTCAACAGCAAGATGAGAAATATTGATTTCAGAAAGAGTCCTACAAATACCATTTTCGTTGTCTGTTTGAAGTTAATAATTATATTTGTGCCTCTTTTGAGCTTTTTCCGCTATCTATTGTTTGTCTGTTTTGCTTACGGCGTTTGCGACAATCGATGTCAGGAAGTAAGCTGTAATGATAACCCAGAAGCTTTGCATTATGCCCAACCATATTATCATGGCGGCAGAGAATACGATGAATGAGTATCTTAACTCGTTGCCTGCCCATCCCCAGTTCTTGAACTTTAGGGCGAACATCGGAATTTCAGCTATCAATAGCCAGCTGCTTACGCATATCATTGCGAGCATAGGCAACACCATCATTGAAGAACTCTCGATGATGTCGGGTTGTGATACCAGCAACGATGCCCAGAATAAGGCGTTGGCAGGTGTAGGGAGTCCGATGAACGATGTGGTCTGTCGTGTGTCGAGATTGAACTTAGCCAATCGTAATGCCGAGAATGCTGCCATTACGAATGCGAAGAACGGTACGTATGGCGCTATCGGTTCCATAAACGACGGATATTCCATTACCGAGAGTTGGGTGAACACCATTGCTGCTGGTGCCACACCGAATGTCACGTCATCGGCCAGCGAGTCGAGTTCCTTGCCTATTGGCGAGCTTACTCCGAGCAGACGGGCGCTCATTCCGTCGAAGAAGTCGAATACGGCTCCTGCTACAATCCACATGAGCGCCAGTTGTGCTTCGCCGCACAAGGCGAAGTAGGTAGCTATGCAGCCCGATACGAGATTGCCACATGTCAGGGTGTTTGGTATCTTACTTGTAATAAAGTTTGCCATTATTCGAATTTTGAATTTATAAAATCAAAATCGCGGCATTGCCGCGATTATTCAAGTTCATTGTAGTTCCGTATTTCTTTATTAGCCAATCTCTACTTGAGCTTGGCTATTATGGTCTGGTCGCCTGTTGTAGCCTGTCCCATCTTTACGCATATCTCAGTGCCGAGCGGCAGATACACGTCAACGCGCGAGCCGAACTTGATAAATCCGAGATGCTCGTCGATGTAGCAGTCCTCGCCTTCCTTGGCATATGTCACGATGCGTCGTGCCACAGCACCAGCTATTTGTCGGCACAGGATGTCGTCGCCGTCGGGAGTTGTAATGATAACGTCGGCATGCTCGTTCTCCTCGCTTGCCTTGGGCAGCCATGCCTTGTGGAAGTTGCCGTTGTGGTGTGCTACGAGTTTCACGCGTCCGTCTACGGGGAACCAGTTGGCGTGTACGTTGAAGAGACTCATGAAAATGCTCACCATGATGCGGCGCTCGTGAAAGTATGTGTCTTCGTCTACTTCCTCAATCACTACTATACGACCGTCGGCAGGAGCTACTACAATCTTCTCTGTGTCTTCGCTTGGGAAAAATCTGATAGGACAGCGGAAGAAGTTGATGACGATACCGTATACTACAGCGAATATGACAGTGAAGCACCAGAATGGGGCTTTGTTGTCGCAGAATCGCCACAACAGCAGTGCGATAGCTGCGATGAATATGAATCCGTATACGAGTGTGTCGGTTCCTTCACGGTGTAGGCGTATTTTCTTGAGTTTCTTTATTCTTTTAATCATTGTAAGTTATGGGGTTAGGCTGTATTTGGTTGTTGTTTTAATCTATTTTAATGAATTGTTGTATGTCCAGATAGAAATGTCAAGAAACAGATGTATACACGGACACAGTTTATCTGTGCAAAGATAATTACTTTTTGCGTAAATGACAAATATTTTAATGTTTCTTTAGGTTATGCGTATCACATTATAAAAAATAAGCCCGTCATTCAATGACGAGCTCTACAGGGCAGTGGTCGCTGCCGTATATTTCAGTATGTATTGCTGCTGATGCTATATTGGCGCGCAGTCGTTCCGACACGATGAAGTAGTCGATGCGCCATCCTGCGTTCTTCTCGCGAGCGCGGAATCTGTACGACCACCATGAGTAGGTAGGGTCGTCGGGATGTAGCGTGCGGAAGGTGTCGATAAATCCATTGGCAAGGAATTTTGTCATTTTCTGGCGTTCCTCGTCGGTAAATCCGGCATTCTTGCGGTTGGTCTTTGGGTTCTTGAGGTCGATTTCTTCGTGTGCCACGTTCAGGTCGCCGCAAAGGATGACGGGTTTCTTTGCGTCCAACTGCTTGATATAGTTGAGGAAGTCGGTCTCCCACTGCATGCGATAGTCGAGTCGGCGCAGTCCGTCCTGTGAGTTGGGCGTATAGCATGTCACGAGATAGAAGTCCTCCATCTCGAGTGTTATGACGCGTCCCTCGTGGTCGTGCTCGTCTATGCCTATGCCGTAGCTTACGCTGATAGGTGTGTGGCGTGTGTATATTGCAGTGCCCGAATATCCTTTCTTGTCGGCATAGTTCCAGTAGGAGTTGTAGCCTTCAAACTGAAGGTCGAGCTGACCCGCCTGCATCTTTGTCTCCTGCAGACAGAAAAAGTCCGCGTCGAGCGTGCGGAAAGAGTCTTCAAACCCTTTCTGCACGCACGCACGCAGACCGTTTACGTTCCATGAAATGAATTTCATTGATGAATATTTGCTTATTGTAATAGTGATGTCATCACAATTTAGTCAGACAGTGTAACAACAATGCTGTTCATGAACTGTGATGGTACAGTGTGCGACGGATCTAACTTGTCGATGCAGATAGCGCTCAGTGCAAGCTGTGCCTGGAACTTGCGGTTGGTTGCCGAGAAAGCTCCAGTAGTGTATGGGCTGAATACGAAGTAAACCTTGTGGTCATCTCCGTCGAAGTTGATGGTGCGCTCAATTGTGTAAGGCTGTACATAGAACTGGATTACGTTTTCGCTTACCCAGCTTGATGAAGGAATTACATATCTTGCCTTAGTACCCATTATATAGCCCTCCGAACTGTTCTTCAACGCGCGGATGGCCTGATTGAGAGCACGGTATTTCTCTGCCTCGTTGCCAGTAGAAGTCTTCTCTACTACTATAGCGCTATCGAGCATAAATACAGGGAAGTTGTTGATTCTGAATGTAGAGTCAGCATTTACGTCCCATGAAGTATGGATAGAGTCGTACTTTACATAAGTCTTTTGGCTTGACAAGCTTCCTGTAGATTTCAGCTGGTAGAATCGAGCCTTGCCCGAGTACATTCCAGACATCAATTGCTGGTAGCGCTTCTGGGTTACAGCGTCGATAGAGTCGTCATCACTGTTGAGGCATGATGTTGCACACATGGCTACGGCGATGATGCCGATGAATGTCATGAGAAGATTCTTGAAATTTTTCATTTTGTTTGTTTTGATTTTTATTGTTTATATATTCGTTGCAATGTTATTGTTTTATTGCCTTACATTAACTATAATGCAGGCTGTTTGAAAACATTGCACGGATATATCAACTTTTTTTGAATTTTTTTGTTGATTAGAATTTGTGCGAGTTTGAATTGATGAGATTCATCAGTTCCTGGCGTGTCTTTGCCTGCTCGAAAGCGCCCGAGAAGTCGCTTGTCATGGTTATAGAGCTTTGCTTCTCCACACCACGCATCTGCATGCACATGTGCTTTGCCTCAATCACTACCATCACTCCGAGGGGATGGAGTGTGTCCTCTATACACTCGCGTATCTGCTGTGTCAGACGCTCCTGCACCTGCAGACGATGTGAGAAGATGTCCACAACGCGTGCAATCTTGCTTAGTCCGGTGATGTAGCCGTTAGGGATATAAGCCACGTGTGCCTTGCCGTAGAAGGGCAACATGTGGTGTTCGCAGAGCGAGAACACGTCGATGTCCTTGACGAGCACCATCTGGTTGTAGTCTTCCTTGAAGAGGGCGTCGGTCAACACCTTGTGCGGATCCTGTGAGTAGCCGCGTGTGAGCACCTGCATAGCCTTTGCAACGCGCATAGGAGTCTTCTGCAGTCCCTCACGTTCGGGGTCTTCGCCGAGCAATGTCAGCACTTCTTTGTAGTGTGATGCGAGGTCGTCGAGACCCTCGCGATATTCGGGAGTTATCATTTTGAATTACGAATTACGAGTTACGAATTACGAGTTGTTTTGAATTACGAGTTACGAGTTTTTTTGAGTTACGAATTACGAGTTTTTTGAATTACGAGTTACGAATTACGAATTACGAGTTGTTTTGAATTACGAATTACGAGTTGTTTGAATTACGAGTTACTCCTAATAGCCGTAGACAACCAATTCCTAATTCGTCATTCTTAATTCCTAATTGCCGCAGGCAACCAATTCCTAATTCGTCATTCCTAATTCCTAATACGCCACTGTTATCTTTCCGCTTACGATGCAAGCTTGTTTGTATCCCATTTTCTTTACCTGTTGCAGAATGGCATTGGCCTCTGCGTAGGTGCGGTAGTTGCCCATGCGGCAAATCCATCGTGGAGAGTAGAAGTGTACGTATATTGGTTGGCTTGGAAATGCCATTTTTACGGCGTTGCCAGCGTTTTGAGCTTTAATCTTGTCGTTGCGCGAGTTGCCACCGGCAAATACCTGTACGCGGTAGCCGTTCACCTTGTATGAGCGTCGCATCACCTTTTTGCGCATGTCGACAGTAGGTATTTCCATTTCGTTGTCGTCATTTTCTTCGTTTTCGGTCTTGCGGTTGTTAGCATGTTGTTCGTGAGTGGCATGCTGTTCGTGTTTGGCGTTAGTTTCGCCTTTATTTGAGTTGGCAGTGTGCTTTTGCAGCGCCTGCTCCTGAGTATTCTGCTTTTTAGTTGGGGCGTTGTCGGTTTTGTGCGCGTTATTGGGCGTATGGTTGTCGATGGCAGGTTTGCGTGCGCTCACGTTTGCCCCGTTGACAAGCGTTTCTATTTCGCGACTCTGAGTCACGGTGACGTTTGCCTTGCCCTGCTTTTTCTGCTGCAGGTGTTGTGTGTAGGTTTGTGCCTGGGCGGCAGCACCTATGCATAATAGCAAGTTCAGTATGAATAGAAAGCGTTTCATATATATATTATAATGTGGAGCCGCCGGCAATTGCGGCAGCTCCACTGTTTTGAATTAGTCTTGTTGAGTCCTGATTACTTCTTCCAAGCGTCGATGATGCCCTTGAAGTCAGCGCACTTCAATGAAGCGCCACCGATGAGGCCACCGTCGATGTTAGGCTTAGAGAAGAGCTCGGGAGCGTTGCTTGCCTTGCAGCTTCCACCGTAGAGGATAGAAGTCTCCTCAGCAGCCTCCTGGCCGTACTTCTCGGCAACGATTGAGCGGATGTAAGCAAGCATCTCCTCAGCCTGGTCAGAAGTAGCAGTCATGCCAGTACCGATAGCCCAGATTGGCTCGTAAGCGATAACGATGTTCTTCCAAGCCTCTGCGTCGAGGTGGAATACTGAGCCTTCGAGTTCTGCCTTTACTACCTCGTTCTGCTTCTCTGCCTGACGCTCCTCAAGAGTCTCGCCGCAGCAGAAGAGAATCTTCAGACCGTTAGCAAGTGCGAGGTCTACCTTCTCCTTCAGAATCTCAGCAGTCTCGCCGTAGTACTGACGACGCTCTGAGTGGCCGAGGATTACGTACTGAGCACCAGTGCTCTTAACCATCTCAGCTGAAACTTCGCCAGTGTAAGCACCCTTAGCCTTGTCAGCGCAGTTCTCAGCACCGAGAGCTACTACGTTCTGGTCGAGCACCTGAGCTACAGAAGCGAGGTGGATGAACGGAGTGCAGATGATAACTTCACAGTTTGGTTTGTCAGCTACAAGTGCCTCGTTGATTTCCTTAGCGAGAGCAACGCCATCCTGCAGGTTGAGGTTCATTTTCCAGTTACCTGCTACAATTTTCTTTCTCATTTTCCTTTTGTTTTTAAAGATTTGAAATATTTTGTCCGATTCTTTCTTTTCTTTGTTGCGCACCCACTTCGACCATGCCCATATGCGGTCGGCAATGGTCAGCACAGTCAGAGGCAGCAGGAATGTCAGCAGCACCTTAATCAGTTTGCCGGTCACTCCGTCGTCTGTCTGTTGTCCTATAGGCAGCTTGTCGGGGCTTGCTGTCAGTTCTTCGGTGTTTGGCAATTGGTTGTGGCTCCACTTGCCTATGATGGTTGCATCCTTAAGGAGCAGCAGTCCGGGGTTGCTACGTATTATGGTCTTGAGTGTTGTCTCGTCGGCTGTGCAGAACGGGTATTCTGCTCCTGTCATGTCGCGCCATCGGTTGATGTCTTTGTCGGTAGATGCCGTTATGCAGTAGAACGGTATATTGTATTCGGTTGCATACTCGTATATCTGGTCGATGTTGCCGAAATTGCTGTCATCGGCGTATGCCAGCGAACGTGATATGAGCAAGAAAGTGTAGCCCTTATGGTTGAGCACATTCTCGGTGATGTCTTCGCCGGTTTCCGTGTCCGTCAGGCTGAAGTCGTGTATTGGTGGCTCATAGCCTTGTCGTGTCTGAATGGTCTTCGAGTCGACAAACTCCCAAGTAGAGTCAGGATAGTTGTCGAGCGTGAATTCGCGTGTCTGTCCGTTCTTTTTCAGTATGAATGTAGTCTCAAACTCCGGCTGTTCTGCCCCTTCGGGTATCTCCATGCCCTTCTTGATGTTGGCTCCTATGTGATACGGACGGAAGTCGAACGTCGGTAGGGCATACAGGCAGTATATGCTTGTGCACACGATGTATATCAGCGAGTAGTTGGTCACAATCCATTGGTTCGACTTCGATATGAGTCTGCCCATGTCCATCGGGCGCAACATCGTTATTATTGCTGCTGCCAGCAGCACAATGTTCTTGAGCAGAGTCTCGCCGTTGGTCAGTTTTATTGCGTCACCGAAGCATCCGCAGTCCTTCACTGGGTTTGCAATGAATATCCACACCGTGATGAGTGTCATCACCACCATCATTGCCGTCGTGAGCTTTGACACAAGTCGGCGGCGTATCGCAAACAGCATGAATATGCCCAATGCAAACTCCGTCATAGCCAATGTTATCGCTCCCGTGAGCGTGAGCCAGTCGGGTATGTACTCCGCCAGATGCAATGCGGCTGCATAGTCCTTCAGTTTGTATTGTGTGCCAAGCGGGTCGATAGCCTTGACATATCCCGAAAGTATGAATGTCAGGCCAAGTACCAGTCGGCACAGGTTTACAGCGAGTATTCTGAGTTTGGACATTTTTGTTGATGATTTATTTCTGCTGTTATATGTTGGCAGCGTGTGGGTTTATTCGTTCTCCACAGTTTTTATAGCTCCGAAGCAGGCATAGTTGATGATGTCCATATAGTTGGCATCGATGCCTTCTGATACGAGAGTGTTGCCGTTGATGTTCTCTATCTCCTTGATGCGTTGTATTTTAGTCAGAATAAAGTCGGTATAGCTGCTCACACGCATGTCGCGCCAAGCCTCGGCGTAGTCGTGGTTCTTGCGCAACATCAGTTCCAGACACTCCTGTGCGTACTCGTCGTACATTGCCATCGCCTCGTCGGGCGTGGTGTCCACTGTGTCTGTGAATCCGTTCTTGAGCTGTATAAGTCCGATGATGCCATAGTTTATCAAAGCGATAAACTCAGGGCGTATACCTTCGCCTACAAGCGTAGTGCCGGTGATTTCGATTGAGCGTATGCGCTTGGCCTTGATGAAGAGCTGGTCGGTAAGCGACGACGGGCGCAATATGCGCCACGATGCCCCATAGTCGTGCAGTTTCTTGCCGAATAACGTCCGGCACTCCTGCATCACGCTTCTGAATTGTTCTTCTGTCTTTGTCATGTCTGTTAATAAGTCGGCACAAAAATACAAAAAACTTGTCAAATAAACAAGTTTATCCCTTGCTATTGTTTCTGCCTTGCGTGTATCATTCTCACTACGCCGCACATTGCCTCATATCGTGCCTGCAGCGAGTCGCGCTTTACAAGCAGCATGTTGCGTGCCAGTCGGTCGGTGGTTTCCTCTATCTGTTGTGTCACTTCCTGCAGGCGTATGTCGGTGTTGGCTACGTCTTTCTGTGCCATAGCGAGCGATGCTTTCTGCCATATAGCAAGCGCCTTGCGTCTTGACTCGAGTGCCATAGGGAAGCGGTCGCGCAGTACGGTTATTGAGTCGAGAGTCTCCTTGTACTTACCTTTGGCATAGAGCAGGTCTATCTGGGCGAGCAGGTCCTGAGCCTTCTCGTCGTCGGTCTTGGCGCACGCCGTGAACAGCATCAGCGTGATGATCGTTAATAATATGTATTTCATTGCGTTGCAAAATTACTACTTTATGGCGCAACGTGCAAACAATCAAGTTTTTTTAACAGCACGCATACAGCTTTAATAACGTTTGTTTTTGGATGTCAACTGCAAAAAATGTCTAAAAACCATGCAAATAGGTACTAAATAATAAAGATTCTGTACTAAAATATACGTTTGTTCCACAATGATTTCATAACTTTGTAACGTGATGAATAACCTTTTGCACGGAATCTTTATATCTCTATAGTAAAACCTAAAAACAATAATATATATGTCTAATTCAAGCTTTTTTAGCAAGCTGTCTATGCTAAAGAACGTTGCAACACCTATACTTTCGGTGTTTGCTACAACAGCTGCCGCACAGCAGCGTCCTAATGTGGTGTATGTATTCCCCGACCAGATGCGCAATTACGCCATGGAGTTCTGGGGCCAACCAGGCTTTGAGGGATCCATCAACTCGCAGAACGACCCCGTGCATACCCCCAATATCAACCGCTTCGCTCGTGAATCGGTAGTGCTCACATCGGCACAGAGCAACTGTCCGTTGAGCAGCCCCCATCGTGGCTCGCTGCTTACTGGTATGTATCCTAATAAGAGTGGTGTTCCTCTCAACTGCAACTCAAGCCGTCCTATCTCTTCTTGGCTCACCGACCCCGTAAGCTGGAGCGACGTGATGAGCCAGGCGGGCTACGACTGCGGATACATCGGCAAGCTGCACGTGCAGTTCCCAACCAAGAACTCGCCACAGAATCCCGGCGAATACGTAGAGACACAGCGCCCCGTATGGGATGCCTACACCGAGCCGCAACAGCGTCACGGATTCAACTATTGGCTCTCGTACGGCACATTCGACGAGCACAAGAACCCGCACTACTGGGACAACAACGGCAATCGTCACGATCCGCACGAATGGTCGCCTATATATGAGGCAAAGCATGCCGTAAGCTACATTCTCAACCGTAACGGCGAGCGCGACTCCAACAAGCCGTTCTTCCTCATGGTGGGCATGAACCCGCCTCACAGCCCGTATCGTTCGCTCACCGACTGTATGGAAGAAGATTATAATCTGTATGCCAAGCAGCCGCTCGACCAGCTCCTCGTTCGTAAGAATGCGAACCGCGAAATGCGCAAGGCAGAGTCTGTTCGCTATTATTTCGCATCGGTTACGGGCGTTGACCGCGCCTTCGGCATGATTCTCGATGCACTGCGTGAGGCAGGTCTTGACGACAATACAATCGTTGTGTTCACATCCGACCACGGCGAGACGATGTGCTCGCAGAACACCGACGACCCTAAGAACTCGCCGTATTCAGAGTCGATGAACGTTCCATTCTTAATAAGATATAAGGGCCATCTCACTCCGCGTACCGACAATCTGCTGCTTTCGTCGCCCGACATCATGCCTACAATGCTCGGTCTTGTAGGTCTGCACGACCAGATTCCGTCGGTAACTCAGGGTGTCGACTATTCAAGCCTCTTCCTCGACCCTGCGTCTAAGACCGTTGAGCGTCCCGATGCAGCTCTGTACATACAGAATATGGACGGCGACAAGGATAAGGACGGACTCGTTGTCAACTATTTCCCGGCAGCACGCGGACTCAAGACCCACCGCTACACAATGGCAATATACATCACACGCGACTACAAGCGTAAGGAGATTCTGCTCTTCGACGACCAGAACGATCCTTATCAGCTCAACAATATTGCCAACAAGCCTGAGAATCGCAAACTGATTAAACAGCTCACCAAGCGAATGGGTCAGATTCTAAAAGAAATCGAAGACCCATGGGCTACAGAAGGCATTTTGGCTAAAGTAGCGCTCAAATAAGTGTTAAAAGCCCAAAAGTGAACAGGTAGATACACCTTTCGGACAAAAATGTACCGTCCGATTGGTGTTTTCCTGCTACCTTTGCATCATAATTCAATAGCACACACATTTATATCAAATTTATTAAAAACTAAAAGTCAAACAAGCAGACAATTCTTAATGTACACCCCTTTATCTTCCCAAGCCACTTGGGAAGTGTCTGCTGCCGTTGGCAGTAGTCAAGGGCTGCAGGATTTAGATTAGTAATATAGATAGAAATAGTGATATTTCATTTTTAGAAATAGTGATATTTCGCATGTAAATGGAAAATAGGGATTTTTTGTATTAAATGGTTTATTTATAATTAGTTTATATTTAGGGCTTACGGTAAATGTGTATAACGCCCTAAGTTAAAAGTTGATGTTAGAAAACTCCTTTTTCGGGATTGCTCCATGTGATATGGGGCAATCTCTTTTTTTTTATACCTGTGTACGAAATTCGTATGTCGTTTGTACGTTTTTATACCCGAAAATAATTGGTTTGCCGTAATTTTGTAAACTGAGACGTACTATTATAAACAATAAATGTATAACAGTTATTAAATCTAACGGAAAACTAAAATACAATATTCTTAAATAGAATAATTATTAGTATATTTGAAGGCGCTATCAAGCTTATATCAAATGAAAATAATCAATTTTGTTACGTTTAGATGATATCTATTACATATTAATATATAGAAAATGATACGGAAAATAAAGTATGCGTTCATGCTTCTCCTTGCAATGGTTCAAGGGGTTGAATGCATGGCCGATGTTGTGCTCACCGTGAAAAACAGCGGACAGGAGCAACGACTTGAGGTGGCAGAGTTCGATGCCAACGAAGTGTGGAAGGCTCTCGGAGTGGCCCAGGGCAGCCCCGTGAGAGTGTTAAACCCCTATGGACTGCCAGAGGCATGCCAGATAACACACGACAACAAGCTGCTTGTCGAGACTACTGTTATCCCTGGCGGCACAGCCAAGTTCTATGTCAAGGCAGGCACACCCGCCCCTATACAGAGCTTTGCTGAAGGAAAACTGTATCCTTGGCGTGTCGACGACTTCGTATGGGAGAACGACCGTTGCTCGTACAGAGCTTACGGTCCTGCATTGCAGCGCACCGGCGAGAAAGCGTTTGGTATGGACGTGTGGCTCAAGAGCACTCCTTATCCCGATGTAGAGAAGCGCTATGCTGTTGTATACAACGGCCATCGTCTTTCGGCACAGATGCGCAAGGAAGGACGCAAGCAGGAGGCCGACTCGCTCGACCAGGTTGTTTCGCTCCACCTAGACCACGGCACCGGACTCGACTGCTACAACGTAGGTCCCAGCCTGGGATGCGGTACACCTGCCATCATGCTTGGCGACAGCATCGTAATGCCGTATTGTTTCAAGGAATACCGCGTGCTTGACAATGGTCCGCTGCGCTTCACACTCGAACTTGTTTATAATACCGAGAAGATTGACGGTCAGAACGTGACCGAACACCGTATCATAAGCCTCGACAAGTGGTCGTTCTTCAACAAGATGACCGTTTGGTACGACGGACTCAAGAAGCCGATGGACGTTTGCGGTGGAGTGGTAGTGCACACTGAGAAGGCATCCGACCTGAAGCTCGCGCCCAACTATGTAGCCTATACCGACCCGACAGATTCAGCCGAGCGCCATCAGTTTGAGATTTATGTGGCAGCACTCTTCCCCAACGGAGCCGACGCCACCCAGCTCGTACGCGACCCTTGGCACAAGAAGGCAGGCATCGTGGGCAACGCCGTCGGCGTAAAGCGTGGCGTGAAGAACAACGAACAGTTCACCTACTACTTCGGCGCCTCATGGTGCAAGAGCGGAACTCCCAACCAGCGTGTGTGGTACATGCAGATAGAAGACTTTATCAACAACCTTAAGCAGCCTCTGCAGACTGCCGTAACTGTTAAATAAGACAGTATAGAGTGTATATATCAGTTCTTATATCAGTAGGTTATTCTATAAACTCGTATACTTATTAACTAAAGATATTAACATATATAACAACAATGGCAAAAATTATTACTCTTGGCGAGATTATGCTCCGCCTTTCGCCTAACGGCAACGATCGTTTCATCCAGTCAGAAATGTTCCGTATCATCCCTGGTGGTGGTGAGGCTAATGTGGCTGTAAGTGTGGCCAACTATGGACATGAGGCTTACTTTGTGAGCAAACTTCCTAAGCACGACATCGGACAGATTGCCATCAACGCATTGCGTCGTTATGGCGTTGATACACGCTTCATCGCTCGTGGTGGCGAACGCGTAGGTCTTTACTATGCTGAGACAGGTGCTTCAATGCGTCCGTCGAAGGTTATCTACGACCGTGCACACTCTTCTATCGCCGAGGCTAATCCCGAGGATTTCGATTTCGACGCTATCATGGAGGGCGCACAGTGGTTCCACTGGAGCGGCATCACACCAGCTATCAGCGACAAGGCTGCCGAGCTGACCCGTCTCGCTTGCGAGGCTGCCAAGCGTCATGGCGTTACAGTGAGCGTCGACCTCAACTTCCGCAAGAAGCTTTGGACTTCTGAGAAAGCAATCTCTGTAATGCGCCCATTGATGCAGTATGTTGACGTTTGCATCGGCAACGAGGAGGACGCACAGCTCTGCCTCGGCTTCAAGCCCGACGCTGACGTAGAGGGTGGCCAGACCGACGCAAGCGGTTATCACAAGATTTTCGAGCAGATGCAGAAGGAGTTCGGTTTCAAGTACGTAGTTTCTACATTGCGCGAGAGCTTCTCGGCTACTCACAACGGATGGAAGGCTCTTATCTACAACGGTGAGGAGTTCTACGAGAGCCGTCGTTACGACATCATGCCTATCATCGACCGCGTAGGTGGTGGCGACTCATTCTCAGGTGGTCTTATCCACGGCTTGCTCACCAAGCCGACACAGGGCGAGGCTCTCGAGTTTGCAGTAGCTGCTTCGGCTCTGAAGCACACTATCAATGGCGACTTCAACCTTGTTGCAGTTGACGAGGTAGAGGCTCTTGCTGCTGGTAATGCTAACGGTAGAGTACAGAGATAAAACTTTAAAATTAATTTTAAAATCTTTAAGTAGCCCAACATACCACTCCCCTCCCTACGGGGGAGGGGCTGGGGGTAGGGCTTCCAATTATACTTTAATTATGGCAAAATTCAACAAACAGCAGGTACTTGCTAAGATTACCGGAACCGGTATGGTACCTGTATTCTACAGCAACGATGTAGAGATAGCAAAGAATATAGTAAAGGCATGCTACGAGGGTGGCGTGCGCGCATTCGAGTTCACCAACCGTGGCGACTTCGCACACGAAGTGTTTGCCGAGGTGGTTAAGTTTGCAGCAAAGGAATGTCCTGAGATGGCTATGGGTGTAGGTTCAATTGTTGACGCTCCTACAGCATCGCTCTACATCCAGCTTGGTGCTTGCTTCGTAGTAGGCCCGTTGTTCAACCCCGATGTTGCCAAGGTGTGCAACCGCCGCCTCATCCCCTACACACCGGGTTGCGGTTCGGTGACAGAGGTAGGTATGGCTCAGGAGATGGGTTGCGACCTTTGCAAGGTATTCCCTGGCGACGTTCTCGGTCCTAACTTCGTTAAGGGCTTGAAGGCTCCGATGCCTTGGTCGCTCATCATGGTTACCGGTGGTGTTTCGCCCGACGCTGACAACATTGCTTCATGGATCAAGGCTGGCGCCAACTGCGTAGGCATGGGCTCTAAGCTGTTCCCGAAGGCCACTATCGCTGCAGGCGACTGGAAGGCCGTTAGCGACAAGTGCCGCGAGTCGTTGCAGTATGTAGCCAATGCACGCGAGTCTAAGTAAATATATAGCAACTATAATCTTTCCTTATATTAAAAATAAATGGATCAAGTTTTCAGTTACATAATTAGTCTTGGTGCATCGGTGATGATGCCTATACTCTTCACCGTCATCGGTCTTGGCATCGGCATGAAGTTCGGCAAGGCATTCAAGTCGGGACTTTATGTTGGTGTGGGCTTCGTAGGTTTGGGAGTTGTTACATCATTGCTTACCTCCAACTTCAACGATCCGCTCAAGGGCATCTCCGAGATATATCATTTGCAGCTCAACGTGTTCGACATGGGTTGGCCTGCTGCAGCCGCTGTGGCTTACAACACCGCTGTTGGCGCACTCATCATCCCCATCTGTCTTGGCGTCAATTTCCTCATGCTCATCACCAAGACCACACGTACTGTCAATATCGACCTTTGGAACTACTGGCACTTTGCATTCATCGGTGCGGTTGTATATTTCGTGATGGGCGAGAGCCTGTTGTGGGGCTACTTTGCAGCCATCATCTGCTACATCAACACACTTGTATGTGCCGACCTTACAGCCGAGAAGTTCCAGAAGCATTACGACCTCGAAGGCATCTCTATTCCGCAGCCTTTCTGCCAGAGCTTCATGCCTTTCGCCATCATATTCAACAAGGCTCTCGACAGCATTCCAGGCTTCTCTAAGCTCGACATCGACGCTGAGGGCATGAAGAAGAAGTTTGGTGTGCTCGGCGAACCGCTCGTATTGGGTGTCATCGTAGGTATGCTCATCGGTTGGGCAGCACAGCTTGACATCAAGAAGGTGCTCTTCCTCGGCGTTACAATGGGTGCCGTTATGGAGCTTATCCCACGCATCACATCACTCTTCATCGAGGGATTGAAGCCTATTTCGGAGAAGACACAGGAGCTGGTTAAGTCGAAGTTCAACGGCAAGAAGGTCTACATCGGTATGAGCCCCGCTCTCGTTATCGGTCATCCTACCACACTCGTGGCTTCGGTCATCCTCATCCCCGTTATCCTTGCATTGGCTGTGTTCCTCCCGGGCAATCAGTTCCTTCCGTTGGCATCGCTCGCCGGAATGTTCTATCTGTTCCCGATGGTATTGCCTTTCACTAAGGGCAATGTGGTGAAGACCCTCATCATCGGTCTTGTAACGCTCATCATCGGTCTGTACTTCGTAACGGATATGGCTCCCGACTTCACCATGGCAGCCAATCAGGTATATGCTGCCACTGGCGACGCTACCGCTCACATTCCTGAAGGATTCTCGGGTGGTGCACTCGACTTTGCCGCTTCGTCATTCGGATGGATCATCTACAAGCTCTCATGCCATGTCAAGTATGTTGGCCCGGCTATCCTTGTAGCCATCACATTGGGTATGATGTGGTACAACCGCACACGCATCGTTAAGGACGTTACACGCAAGTAAATCTAAAAACAAACAATAGATAAATGAAGAAATTATTCATCACAGCAGCCGTTGCCCTCATGTCAATGTCGGCAATGGCACAGAATGTAAACTATCAGGTACGTTGGGCGAATCATCCGGAGGATGCCAAGCACTACACTACCGACCGTTTGCGCAAGGAGTTCTTGGTAGAGAAGGTATTCGCTCCAAACGAAGTTAACTGGACATACACTATGTACGACCGCTTCCTCATAGGAGGTGCCGAGCCAGTTGACGCTCCTATCAAGATCGAACCAATCGAGCCGCTGCTCGCCAAGACATTCCTCGAGAACCGTGAGATGGGTATCATCAACATCGGCGGACCTGGTGTTGTTACAGTTGACGGCAAGAAGTACGACCTCAACTTCCAGGAGGGCATCTACATAGGACGCTCTACAGAGAAAAACCCTAACAACATCACACTCTCAAGCAAGGACCCCAAGAATCCTGCCAAGTTCTATATGAACAGTGCTACAGCTCACACTTCATTCCCCACAAAGCTCGTCACACTGAAGGAAGCCAAGAACATCAAGGCTGGTTCGCTTGCCGAGAGCAACGACCGTGTTATACATCAGCTCATCATCAACGGTGTAGCAGGCGTACGCACATGCCAGTTGCAGATGGGTGTTACCGAGCTGAAGACCGGTTCGGTATGGAACACAATGCCGGCTCACACACACATGCGCCGTATGGAGACCTATCTCTACTTCAACGTACCCGAGGGGCAGCGCATTTGTCACATTATGGGTGAGCCGCAGGAGACCCGTCCGATGTGGCTGAACAACGAGCAGGCTGTCATCTCTCCGCAATGGTCGGTTCACTGCGCTGCCGGTACCAGCAACTATACATTCATCTGGGGTATGGCAGGCGAGAATCTCGACTATGGCGATATGCAGAAAATCCAGACAACTGACTTGAAATAAAACTAAAAGTAACAACAATGGACAAAATGTTTTCACTTGAGGGCAAGGTAGCCCTCGTTACTGGAGCAGCCTACGGCATCGGTTTTGCTATGGCTGAAGCTCTGTACAATGCAGGCGCAAAGATTGCGTTCAACTGCCGTTCACAGCACCACATGGACCAGGCTCTTGCCGACTATAAGGCTAAGGGCATCGAGGCTCATGGTTATATCTGCGACGTTACCGACGAAGAGCAGGTAAAGGCAATGGTAGCCGACATCAACAAGGAACTCGGTTTTATCGACATCCTCGTTAACAATGCTGGTATCATCAAGCGTATTCCTATGACTGAGATGTCTGTAGAGGACTTCCGTCAGGTTATCGATATCGACCTCAACGCTCCTTTCATCGTGTCTAAGGCTGTCATTCCTGGCATGAAGGAGAAGGGTCACGGCAAGATTATCAACATCTGCTCAATGATGTCAGAGCTTGGTCGTGAGACTGTTTCGGCATACGCAGCTGCAAAGGGCGGCTTGAAGATGCTCACACGCAACATTTGTTCAGAGTTCGGCGAATACAACATACAGTGCAACGGTATCGGTCCGGGCTACATCGCTACTCCTCAGACCGCTCCTCTGCGCGAGCGTCAGGCTGACGGCTCACGTCATCCGTTCGACAGCTTCATCGTAGCTAAGACTCCTGCTGCACGTTGGGGTACTCCCGAGGACTTGATGGGTCCCGTTGTGTTCCTCGCCAGCGATGCCTCAAACTTCGTAAACGGTCACGTTCTCTACGTAGACGGTGGTATCTTGGCTTACATCGGCAAGCAGCCATAATCGTAAGTTTATATACTAAAAAAAGCCCAGGGCATTACGCTCTGGGCTTTTTTTATTTGGTATTTTTCATATGCAAATATAGTACATGCGGTAAAAAAGTGTTACAAATCAAAAATCGATTTTAGAGAATTACATGAGCGTTTTTATTGCTTTTTTGCTTGTCAGTTGCCCTTCAATTTTTCATTTTATCCTTCTTTGCCTTCAAATGTAGTCCTTTTGCAGTGCAACTGTAGTCGTTTTGCATTGCAACTGTAGTCTTTTTGCATTGCAAAAGTAGTCCATTTTAAATGAGAAGGACTGTTTTTGTGAGGTTTGCCATTGCTTATTTTGGGCGGTAATGCTGCAAGTGATTGAAATCCAATGCTTTGATGCTAAGAGCTCAAAACTCGCGAATTTCGAGCCAAAGATTTCCTTGTGCGTTCAGGTCGCAGTTTTGAGTGATAGAAAATGCAAATATTGTTTGGGGCAGTGCTCCAAAGTTATGGTGTTGAGATGTTGTTTTTTTTTGTTGTGTGATTTTTAGGACACAAAAATTCTTGTCGTTTTTAGTAATTCTTATTAACTTTGCATACCAACATTTTTAGTTGGAAAAATGATCTAAACAAATCGACAATTTATGCATTCAAGAAGAAACAAAGGCAAGTTGTTGCGCCAGTTGCGCGACTATGGCATCATCACCATTGCAATGTTGTTAGGCGTAGTAGGTCTTAATCTGTTCCTGCTGCCCAACGAAATCACTACTGGCGGCATCATCGGTGTGGCTTCGATTGTGTATTGGGGCACGGGCATACCCGTGCAGGACACCTTCTTTGCGCTCAACGCTGTGCTGCTTATCGTGGCTCTGAAGGTGCTGGGATGGCGTTTCTGTGCCAAGACCATCTACGGAGTTGTGGTGTTCACGCTTGCCTCTACTATATTGCAGAGCATTATGCCGCCCGATCTGCATCTGCTTGCCGACCAGAAATTCATGGCATGTATGGTTGGTGCCGTGTTCTTGGGCACCAGCGTCGGACTGGGTCTGTCGGCAGGAGGTTCGACAGGTGGTTCGGACGTTATTGCTGCTATGGTGCATAAGTATCGTGACGTGTCGCTCGGCCATATCATCCTCTTCTGCGACCTTACCATCATCACCTCGTCGTATGTGGTGCTGCAAGACTGGGAAAAGGTGCTCTACGGCTACGTTCTGCTCTTCGTCATCTCGTTTGTTGTCGACCATTTGGTCAACTCTCTACGCCGAAGCGTGCAGTTCTTCATCATATCCGACAAGTATCAGGAGATAGGCGAGGCCATCAATCAGATAGCCGACCGCGGTTGCTCTATGCTCAATGGTAGCGGATTCTTCACCAAGAAAGACATTAAGGTGCTATTCTGCATAGCCAAGAAGAGCGAGTCGAGCTTCATCTTCGAACTCATCGACGAGATTGACCCCAATGCCTTTGTGGCACAGTCGTCGGTAATAGGGGTCTACGGTCAGGGCTTCGACCATGTCAAGGCACACAGAAAGCTCAATCTGAAGGAGCTGCGCGAGAAGATGCGGCAGAATAAGGAATAACCAGATACGGTAAGGATGATAAAAGGCGGGTGTGCAATAGTTTAATTGACTATTGCACACCCTCTTTTTATGGGCATAAAAAAGGGTGTGCCTCACGACAAACCCATTTTCATAATCTTAAAACTAACCTTAAACCTTAAATTAACTAATAAACCATAAAAACATCTACTACTTAAACAATCTACTAAATTTTACAATCTAACTGTATGCTTATTTTGAAACAAATCTTCTTCTGTTTTTTATCCTGATTAGCGCACATTCAGACGCTTTGCCCTCATCAGAGCTTCGAGATAATAGTAGTCGGCATATATTATGCTTGCATCGATTTCGCTTCCGGCAGGATGATGACCTGTGCTATGCATGAGGAACGATACGTTGCGCTTGCCACTCTGATACTTCGGTGTGCTGAGTTGTGCGAGCGTTTGCAGGGCTATAGCCTTGTATTCAGCCCCCTTCTCATCGCCGACATACTCTTGCAGTTCGAGCAAGGCATCGGCAACAACGCACGCTGCACTGGCATCCTTAGGAGCCTTTGTGCCACGAGGGTCGTCCATGTCCCATAATGGTATGAGGTCGTCGCTTGTCTGCTTGAGTCGTTTCAGATAAACATCGGTAACTTTCTGCGCGAAGTCGAGGAATACCTTATTATGTGTATATCTGTACACCATAGTGTAGCCGTATATAGCCCACGACTGTCCACGTGCCCACATCGAGTTGTCGGCATAGCCCTGATGCGTGACGCCCTTGATGAGATTGCCGTTGATGGTGTCGTATACAGCCACGTGATAGCAGCTGCCGTCGGGGCGGAAGTGGTTCAGCATGGTTGTCTTGGCGTGAGTCACAGCCAGGTCGTAGAGCAATGGGTTGCCACCGTTCTTGGCTGCCCAGAACATCATATCGAGATTCATCATGTTGTCCATAATGGTGTTATGGGGCCAGTTGCGTGGCTTTACCTCGCGTGGCCAGCTCAATATAGTGCCTACGATAGGATTGAACAGCGTGGCGAGCGAGTCGGCTGAGGCAAGAATCACGTCCTTGTATTCACGTGAATGGTTCACTTCATAGCCCTTGCCGTATGAACAGAACATGAGGAAACCTATGTCATGGTCGTAGCAAGGCTGATAGGCTATGTCCCGTAGCGACTCTGTATATCCCTCGGCTGCACGGCGCACAGCCTCGTCGCCGGTATTCTGGTATGTCATCCACAGTATGCCTGGCCAGAAACCGTCGCACCACTCCTCGGCTTTAGCCGGTCGGCAGTTCCATCCCTTATGTCTGTCGGTATTGAGTATGTTGCGGGGTTGCATCGTATAGTCGTATGTGCCGTCCTTATGACGCAGCTCGTCGAGAGCACGGTGCACCTGTGTGCTGCAATACTTCAATTGTCGGTCTATGTCGAGAGTCTGCGCCTGTATGCTTATGGCTGAACTAAAGGCAAAGGCGGCAAACAGGAGTGCTATCAATCGTTTGGTCTTTATCATATATATTATGTTCGATCTGTTTTACATTAATAATACGAATGAGTCGTAAGGTATACTTAATGTTGACATTAAGCTCTTCTGTCTACTTGATGCTTGTGGTCAGGGGCTTGGCTATATATTCTTTGAATCTGTCTATCTGCATCATCCAGAAGTCGTGGTCGGGTGTACCGCTCTGACACCATGACGCTCCAAACCAGTAGCTCCACTTCTCGCCTGCTTTCACGCCACGCTTTACGCCCACAGCATTGCCATAGATGCCCTGCTTCAGGTGCTCCCAGTCGGGCAAAAAGCGTGTCTTCACTCCGCCTTCGGGGAAAATTGCAGCCACATATATCTGGAAGTTATGACGTTCGTACGAATCGGTTGGGTCATCGTAGGCGATGAAGTCCTTGCCCAGCGTTAGGTCTTCAGAGGCAGATGTATGCACAACGAAGCCTCCAGCCACATCCATCGGTCGGGTCAGACCGTCGTACCATACCGTCATACGGTTGAAGTAGCAACCCTTGGCAAGCGATATCAGTCGATGTTCGGTCACGTTTTGTCCGTCTATATCTACCGTTGGATATGTAAGGCTGAGCGTGAATTCAAGCGGTCCGTTGTCCAATATCTCATAGTCCTTATAGCAATAGGGCATAACCAGCGAGTCGCCAATCATCACGGCAGGCGTGCCGCATCCCATACTCGGCCCTACGTTGTAGCAGTCGAGTCCCTGTCCGTGGTCGAGGTGGAAGGATGTGGCACGGTCAACGAAGTCGACTCCCTCCTGATTGCCAATGCTACGGAAGAAAGCCTTGTCGATGTTCGACTGCCATGTCACGGCATAGCGATGGTCAACGTCAAGCTCCTTGGTACTCTTCAGCCATACGTCGATGCCATAAGCCTTCTCGCCCGAACGTTGCAGAGCCGGACCGTAGACACGATAGGCAGCAATGTCGTTCTCCCACGTTATGTCGTCGACACGCCAGGCATACTGCTTGCCGAATACATAAGGCTTGAAGTCGGCGCTGTTGCCCTGCTCAACCGTAAATTCAGCCGTGCCTTCCGGTCGCACCGTCACGTCAATGAGCAGTCGGCCGTCGTGTGTAATCTGATGAGTTACGGTCTGACCGTAAGGATTCTTCACTATCAAGCTGCTGCCCTCCTTTACTCCAAGCCGCTGCCAAACGTCCTTGGCGTTCCATGCCACAACCTCCTGGCGCTGATGCTGCGAGGTGTTAGTGGCTGTAATGATGACTTTAGCATTGCTGCCCGTTGCGAGCAGCAATGCTAAAAGCGTAGCGATGTAATACCAATAACTAAACTTCATATTGTTGCATTCTTATTCCTTTACATTTTCATTGTCATACAGCAAATTCAATGTGGCTATACCTGCGTCAGCATCCTTTTTGCTTACTATTATTGTTGGTTTTATTATAATTACGAATACCAAACAACTAATACGTAAAAGAAAAATGAGAGCGCTGAAGATTTAATGTTTGTTAAACATCGGATAGACCTAAAAGAACAATTAGGTGCTTGCAAAAAATCGGGTGTTATTCTATGATGTCACCACACTTTACTTTGAAGCGGATTATGAGGACGAATTACGCAAGACAGGTTTCTCGAAAGAAGGCCGGCACAGCAATCCCCAAATCATACTCGGTCTGCTCGTCAGTCTTGGTGGTTATCTCACCAATACGGATATACCAATACAGGATGTATATACAGCATATCATAACCTTTGGCACGTAGAACGGGCTTCCCGTATTGCAAAATCAAAGATAGAGATACGCCCAATGTTTCATTTTACACGCAAACGCATAGAAGCTCATATATGTATATGCTTTGTGGCTTTGAAAGTCTACAAGGAATTGGAGCGTATGTTGAAAGTCTCAGAGATTAAGATGAGCGTAGACAAGGTGCTTGCATTGGCAAAGACCATCACAACAATACAAATTAAGCTACCTCTGAACAAGGAGGTATACACTCAGACAATGTTGATGGCAAGGCATCAGAAAATTGCAAAACTCTTTGACGAAGATTTTTGGGTGACGCAATGACGAAGTCAGGATATATCTCGACATATATATGCGCATGAGGGTGAACGACGGCATGTGCCGGTTTGCCTACAGCCTCGACGGCAAGCGATATAAAGATGTAGGCGACGTATTCGCCCTAAGGCAGGGCAAATGGATTGGAGCCAAAATGGGATATGTCAGCGAGCGCAGCAATACCATGGGCAATCGCGGATGGATTGATGCCGACTGGTTCAGAGTGGCGAAATAAGAAACCTTTTTTGTTTCCTCGCGAGGTTGCAATTGTTTCCTCGCGAGGGCGCAATAATCAGCATGCCCCAGATGCCCATACCTTTCGATATGTCAAAAGCTTGCTGAGTAATAAGGAAGCGCAGCTATTGTTTGTTATACGTTAAAAATATGCTTATAAGCTGCCAAAACTATACTTTTTAACATGGTTTTGGCAGCTTATAAGCATATTTTTATTATGTTTGCACTCAAAAAGAAGAGACCATTATGCTTATCGGAAGAGAAAAAGAAATAAAAACATTACAGCAGGCATATCACTCAGAATACTCTGAGTTTGTGGCAGTTTATGGACGTCGACGCATTGGGAAGACTTTCCTTATCAGAGAGACTTTCAACTATCAGTTTGCCTTTCAGCATACTGGTGTGTATAAAGAAACACTCAAGAAACAACTTCGCAACTTCAGAGATGCCCTAAAAATGAGTGGAATGAAGAAAGTAAGAATCCCAACAGATTGGAGCGATGCCTTCTTTCAACTGGCTCAATTCATCAAAGAAAGCAAGGACGAAAAGAAAGTTATCTTCATAGACGAGGTTCCCTGGCTTGACACCCCTCGCTCAGGATTCCTTTCGGCATTGGAATATTTTTGGAACTCCTTTGCCTCTGCTCGCAAAGATGTTCTCTTGATTATCTGCGGCTCTGCCACCTCATGGATTATCAATAAAGTATTAAAAAACCATGGTGGGCTGCACAATCGTGTTACTTATCGCATACATCTCCAGCCATTCACGCTACACGAATGCGAAGAATATGCCAAGTATCTGGGCATGCGTGCTTCTCATTACGACCTTATAGAATATTATATGGTTTTAGGGGGAGTTGCCTTCTATTGGTCACGCCTTGACAAAGGGCTGAGTGTGGCCCAAAATATAGACAACATGATTTTCTCCGAAACAGGTTTCCTACATAATGAGTTTAATGAGTTATACGATTCTCTTTTCAATGAGCCAGAATCATATCTCAAGATTATCGATGCCTTAGGCACAATCCGTCTTGGAATGACCCGTGACGAATTGGTAAAAGAAGGCGGCATTACAAGCAATGGTAAACTCACGAGAATGCTGGAAGACTTGACGGAATGTGGATTCATCAAGCGAATACCTTCTTATGGGGGAAAATCCAAAGATGACCTGATCCAATTGGTTGATAACTTCACTATATTTTATTATAAGTACATCAAAGAGAACCAAAACAATGATGAACATTTCTGGTCCAACAGCTACAATTCTCCTATCAGAGCCGCATGGACAGGATTGGCTTTCGAACGAGTTTGCTTTCAGCATATTCCACAAATCAAACAAGCGATGGGGATTGCTGGTGTAGCCACACAATGCTATTCTTGGAAAGCGAAAGGAGGAATGCACTCCTCTGGTGCTCAAATAGACATGGTACTAGATAGGAGCGACAACATCATCAACATTTGTGAAATTAAGTTCTCAAAAGGAGAATATACCATTACGAAAGATTATGCGATGTCGCTCAACAATAAAGTGGAAAGATTCATTGATGACACTAAGACCAAGAAATCGATTCTCTTAACAATGATTACGACAAATGGCGTGACACACAATGAATATTGGAATCAAATTCAGAAAGAGATAACTGCCGATGAACTATTTTAGTTGCAAGTAACAACTCAATATACCTATACAGCACATTTAAGTTCTGATGCTGCAAAAGAAACAAAAAGTTATCCAAAGATGCAACATCCCTGGATAACTTTTTGTATAAAGCAAGAAGAAAAAGTCTTTTACTTCTTCAATGTCAGGCGATAAGCCAAAGAATACTCCCCTTCGAAGAGGCGATACTCCTTATGAGGTGGCTCACCCCAACTGTTATCACCACCGACTCCTCGCTGAGCACCATCCAGAATCACATACGTTTCCTGACGTGGGTGCATGTCCTTCTGGTGCATCATCTTCTTCTCCAATCCCATGTCGAGATCTTCGTCCGCGAAGTGCAAGGCAGAGAAATCCATCGGCTTCTCGGCTTGGAAGCGAAGGGTGATGCCAGCCTTAGGCGAAGCTATTTCTGCCCAACGCACATCACTGTGGTTGCCTGTCTGCTGAGGGAAGATGTATGGGTAATACATATCCGTCACGGTGGTATGGTAGAGACCGATGAACTGACTTGTCTTTCTGTCGGAGTAGTTCTCCCATGGACCACGACCATAGTAGCTTACGTTCTCGAAGCCCTTAGGAAGCGTCATACGCATACCGAAGCGAGGTAATTCCGGCAGTTTCTTTCCCCTGGTGTCCATACTCGCCTTAACGTCAATGCTGCCATCCTTGCGGAAGAGATAAGAGAGATGATAAGGTTGCTTGAAATCGCTCAACACCATGTCAAAGGTAATGAGCACTCCTTCCTCAGTAGGTTCGCCCACCTGACATTTCGATACATAGCGATTGGTCTGTGCCGAACGCCATACGTTACTCTTTTGTGGCATCTTGTTGCCGTAATCGTTGTCATTAGGCGCACGCCAGAAGTAAGGTTCCAAGGCAGTACGATTGTGCAAGACTGAAACACCATCCATGGCATAATTGGTGAGCGCACCATTCTGCTTGTTGATTTCCGCCTTGATGTCGCCTATTGTCAGCACGATGTTGTTCTTCTGGGTTTCCACCTTGACGTCGCCTTGTGCTTGCAGGCTAACATTCTCTTCCAACTTGCCCTCATGCAAGAACTGCTCCTTTGCCACATCATAATGAGTAGGCAAGAGGTCGCTTGCCTCACGAGTATAGGCATACACTTGAAGCGTATATTCATCAGAATCTTTCAGCGATGGCATCTTGATGTGCACCTTGCTCTCTTGCTGTGGCAAGGTCTTCAAGCGGAAGTCGCCCGCAGCCACCTCCTTGCCTTCCTTGCAGAGCGTCCAATGGAAGTCATAGTCGGCAAGCGTAGAGAATTGATACTCATTTCTCACTGTCAACTCACCCTTTTTCCAGTCGAAACTTGGGAAGATAATGTCTTGATATACCTTCTTCACCTCTAAGGCTTGCGGCTTGTAACTCATATCGGAAGCAAGGACACCATCACAACCACTGTTCATCTCCACAGGCCAAACGTAACTGCCCATCTCTCCATTATACATCCAATAGGTACGATGGTCGGTATTCTCGTTGATGGTACGGCGGATGCCCTGGTCTTGGAAGTCCCAGATAAATCCACCTTGCAAGTTAGGCGACTTCTTGATTACGTCCCAGTAATCCTGAAGATTTCCATTGCTATTACCTTGCGCATGAGCATACTCACACATGATGAAAGGACGCTGTTTGCCACTCTTGGCATAGGCGAGCACCCTGCCCCAGTTGGGATACATGTGGCACACGATGTCGGTATTTTCTTCCTCCCAAGCTTGCTCAAACTGTACGAAGCGAGTTTTATCGTTCGCTTTCAACCAGCGATACTGCTCATGGAATACCTGTCCATTGCCACACTCATTACCCATAGACCAACCAATGATGCTAGGATGGTTACGGTCACGATAGAACATACGATGGATGCGGTCACGGTGTGCAGGAGCCCATTCCTTGCGATAAGCAGGATGTGGTACGGTATCGGTGAAATAGACACAACTGCCCATTCCGTGGGTCTCGATATTTGCCTCATCCACCACATAGATGCCATACTTATCACAGAGGTCGAGCCATTCTGGACAATTAGGATAATGGCTGCTACGCACGGCATTGATGTTCAACTCACGCAGGCGGCGCAGATTATCCATCATAATTTCGTGGCTCTGCACGTGTCCTAGGGAGTCATTGTGCTCATGGCGATTGACACCCTTGATATATACCATCTTGCCATTGACAAGCAGTCGGGCGTTCTCGATCTTTACCTCACGGAAGCCCACTTGCTGGCGCACGGTGTCACCACCCAGTATCATCGACATCTGATAGAGATAAGGTTTTTCGCCACTCCATAGGTTTACCTTGTTGAGTTTCTTGCTCACGTGGATGGTTGTTTCCTTGCCATCTGTTCTGAAAGGCTTACTCTCATTCAGCACCAACTTGCCACTGGCATCTCGAAGTTGAACCAACATCTTATCAGAGACTGACTTACCGGAGAAATTGCGAATGGTAACATCTGTCTCAAGCTGTCCATTGCGATAGTTATCCACAGGAGTAGCCGTAATATTGTAATCCCATACAGACACAGGGTTGTAAGCTTGCAGATACACGTCACGCTCTATTCCTGTGATACGCCAGAAGTCCTGATCCTCCATATAGCTGCCATCGTGCCAACGATACACTTGTACCGCCATTTGATTGGCACGACCATCAGGATGAACATACTTCGTCACATTGAACTCAGCAGGAGTCTTGGAGCACTTGGTCATACCCACCTCCGTGCCATTCACCCATACTCTCGCATAACCCGTAATAGAACCGAAGTGGAGCATCACTTCTCTGTCTTTCCACTGTGAAGGCACAGTGAAAGAAGTACGGTAAGTACCCACAGGGTTAGGGATGTCGATGTAAGGAGGATTAGGCGACCACGGATAGGTGATATTGGCATACAATAGTGCACCAAAGCCTAAGAGTTCCCAGTTGGATGGCACAGGAATCTGTGCCCACTTGGAGTCATCGAAGTTCTGGCGGTAGAAATCCGTCGGGGCATCCTTGATGTCATCGGAATAATGGAAACGCCACTTGCCATTGAGCAATTTCGTATGCGAGGTTTTGAACCAAGCATGTGGTTGTTCCTTACCTCTCTCAAACACGATCGGGTTCTCCCACTCATGCTCGTATGCACTTACAGAAAGAGTTGAGCCGAAGAGAGTCACCGAAAATAATAATAGATTCTTGATATTCATATGTCTTAATCATCATTGTTATGTTTTGTTTTTCTATGTATACGATTATAAAGCAAAATGTACTTATAAGCGCTAACAAAAAATCCCATTGGCATTACTACCAATGGGATTACTCTCATCTGTTTTATTTTCATTTCAAGCGATTCATCACATCTTTCGGAATCTCAATACAGATAGGTTGCACGGCACCCTTATATTCACCATCGGCATCAGCAACCGCTACCAGCCAGCAGGTGAATGATCTACGGGCATTGTCCCATCCTGCCTCGTATGGATAGAACTTGAAGGTCGTATCATTGACTTTCTTGACAGGACCATTGATTACCTCAATGTGAGGATTCTTTTTGCCATGCTCTTGGGTGGTTGCATTATGAGAGCTATCGGTATAGACCGCCTTTAGCTGGAAGGTGATGCCCTTCAGGTTTCTTAAATCAAGCTTCATGCCTCCCTGCAACTTATCGTTGTATGTAATGAGCTTACCTTGATACTCGAAACCAACATACTGCACTTTCTTGTCCGCCGTCTCCTTGTATCGAGCCTCTGTGAGTTCCGCCATTTCCTTATCGAAATACCAGAAGGCATCGTGCTTGTCGCCCTTATATATATTATAAGGTGCAGGCTGAGGGCGAGAGGCAGAAGCTATCTCAGGAGCTTTGCCTTTATCTGCTCCATCTGTACCCATCATGTCAGAATGGAATCTCTCGGCAAGCCAACCATCCTTAGGATTGAGCTTGCGGAGCGTTCCATCGGCATTCAAACGCTGTTCTAATGCCTTCTGAATGAACTTGGCAATATACAAGGCTGTACGGTCGCCACAATCAAAATGTCCTCTGCCTGTATCACAGAGGAAGGAGATGCAACTCTCTGGGTACATCATGCGGAAAGCAAGGGCTGGGCGCACACGAGCCTCCCACCATTCGTACTCACCTTCTACCATCAGTCCTGGTATGCCGTCGATGTTGCGGTTGCGTCCCCACTCCACATTGGCAGCGCCATAGCCACAGAGGTTGGTGCGTGGAGCGTCGCCATGAAAGGATATGATGCACAGTGCGCGGTTCGGATTCCAAGCCGCAAAGTTCCAAGGGAAGGTTGCCTGGGCAGAATGTCCCAAAGGAATGACTGGAGCCTTGGCTATCTCGGTATATCCACTTTGGTCGGCAAGACACGGCATCAACGCCTCGAATATCTGCTGCGCACCCGATGTCGGGTCCCAGTTGTTGTTAAATGCAGGTGCCACCCATACCATAGCCACACCAAGCTTCTTCATCTTGGCTTGAAAGCGAGGGTTCTTGTAGATAGTCTCCTCCGTCATATTCTGCTGCGACAGAATGACGGCATTAACCTTTTTGCAGCCCTCGGGCACCCAGAGATAAGCCACCGGGGCCTTGCCCGTCTCGTTGGAGATGTAGCCACGCAGCTCAACCGACCACTGATACATACCTGCCCCACCCACACCAACGGCATGGGCGGCAGATGCCAAAACGCCTTGCAGCACAAGTACTGCCGCAAGCACAAAAGAACGCGTAAACGTATAAAGCGAATGTTTCATATCTATAATATCGTATTTGTTATAATACGAACGGGAGCCAAAAGATACGTAAAAAGCCCTAATCACATTTACTGTAATTAGGGCTTCTGCTTATTCTTATAAAATTAAGTCATGACAATAACTCATGCTTCAACTATTTTCCATTCACCTATGGTGCGCTTATTGCTGTCATAATTAATTCCAACCTTTACCAACCGCTTTGCGTCTGCCGAATAAGGAATCAAATAACCCTTGTCGTCTATCTGCCGCAAGGCCTCATCTGCCGACTTGTCGAACTTTAACTCCATAACATATATGGTGTCTGGTAGATGTAGCACAGCGTCAGCCCTGCCTATTGCACTATCCTCTTCAACCAATATATATGCTCCCATAAGATTAAATATGAGATAGAACACTGTTTGAAAATCCTTCTCGCTCTTATTAGACAAGCGGTTAGAGATACTGGCAAGATACGACTGCATCTTACGTAATGCACCATCCATATTATCATTATAAAGCTGTTCCAAGAAGTCGAAGACGAAACTATTATTATCTAATTGAACTGGTGATAAATAGTTAGGTGCCAACGACTTTATCATACCGATGCGAACCTCCTTATTAGGATAGTCGAGCTGATAGCTCTGAAATATAGGGTTGTACTTCTTGATGGTAAGATAACCACTCTGATACAACAACGGAAGAGCCGAGGTCATTTGTTCAGGCGAGACGTCAAAGTCGTCCACTCCAACACTTTTCTGCTCAATATCCATTACACCAACGTGGTATTTATGCATGGTCTTGATTAGATAGCTTGGAGTGCCGGAACTGAACCAATAAGCAGCAACCTTCTTATTTCTTAATGCCTTGACAAGACTAAACGGATTAAATATATCCTCTGAGTTTTCGCTAAAATGATAGCCGTCATAATACGACTTCAACTCGGCAACAGTCTCCTCAACAGTCTTGCCTAAATGATTTGCCAACATCTCCACGTCAGGCTGCATGTCATTGAGTAATTCGTCCTTGCTAATACCACAAATAGCAGAATAATGATTGTACATACTGATATTATCCAGATTGTTGATTTCGCTGAATATACTCAACTGCGAGAACTTTGTAATACCCGTGATAAACACGAACTGCAGCCAGGGGTCCAAGTACTTAATAGGATTATAGAAGTTCTGTATTATCGACCTTAACTGTTTTAAGTTATCCTTCTCATGCACAACATCAAGCAACGGTGCATCATATTCGTCGATAAGCAGCACGACCTTTTGTCCGGTTTGCCTATAAGCTCGCTTCACAAGACACTCCAAACGTTGGTTGGTATTAACAGCCCAATCCTCCGTACCATATACCTGTTCCAACTGACAAAGCTTGCCTTCAATCTCATTAATTAAGTTGGCTGGCTCCATGTGCTTGGCGGTGCTCATATCAAAGTGGAAAACAGGATGTCTAACCCATTCCTTCTCATAACCACCAAGGGCAAGACCATCAAACAATTCCTTTCTTCCTTCAAAGTAAGCTTGGAGTGTAGAGACAAAAAGAGACTTGCCGAATCGTCTTGGACGACTCAGAAACAGATATTTGGATCCATTCCTTATGAAATCTACAATATACTTGGTCTTGTCTACATAAACATAATTCTCCTCACGTATCTCAGAGAATGTCTGTATGCCCACTGGATATTTTCTTATCTCTTCCATAACCTTCATGTCTTGAAATGCGCTGTGAAGTTACAAATAAAAAGTCAGAAGCCAAAAGAATTGATGGTTTATCTTCCTTATTAGTAACATTCTTGTGGGGCATTATACCCTTGATAAACAAGCAAAACATGGTTTCAAAAGGGGTGTTTTATGGGTTATTTGTCCATTAATACAAAGCGCAAAGCCGCGCCGCCCGATGGCTGCAGATGCAGACGGAGGGTCTTGCCAGCCTTGATGTTCATGATGGTGGATGACACCTTGGTGCGTGTATTGAGCGAGGGGTCGTCGTTGTATACCTCCATACGATAGCGTTTGCCATGTTGAAGGAATCGCGATGTTGCGATTGTTATGTCGCGTGGTTGCAATCCGTTCATGGCGCCGACAAACCATTCGTTGCCCGAACGGCGTGCCTGGACTATGTATTCGCCTATCTCGCCGTCGAGAGCCTTGCTCTCGTCCCACACCGTTGGGCAATGCTTCCAGAAGTCGAGTTCCGTCTCGCCTTTATATACATTGGGCAGGTCGTACCAGTAGAGGAATGTTATCGGACTGTAATACACTACTGGCATGGCCAACTGGTGTGCCTTGGTGTTCTTCACTCTGCCGTTGAAGTAGCATGGAGTGTAGTCGGCAGGTCCGCAGAGGAATCGGGTGAAGGGTAGCACCGTGTTGTGCTCAGCATCTGGCATTTCCTCATTGCCTCCGATACCTTCTTGCGTCATGAGATTAGGATAAGTGCGGCTCCATCCCGTAGGACGATACTCATCGTGGATATCCACCATGATGTGATAGTCGGCACATTTCTTTACGGCATTGTGAAGCCAAGTGGTCCACTCCTGCGAACCTATCTGCACAAAGCCAAACTTGATGCCACTGATGCCCCACTTCTCATAGAGCGGCAAAAGCTGGTCAAGCTCTTGATACAAGGCTCTCTGGTTGACATAAACCCACACGCCGATGCCCTTGCTCTTGGCATACTGGCAGAGCTTTGGCATATCAATGTCGCGAGTTTCCAATACTTTCAAGGCAGAAGAAGACATCTTCATCTCTGGACCATACCAACCTGCATCAAGCTCGATGTACTGAAGACCTCTATCCACACAGAAGTCCACACCCTCCATGCAAGTCTTCATATCCAGTCGGCACACACGGAAAGCCTTGCCGGGACGAATCCAAGAGGTATTTTGTATCTTGCAAGGCGCATTGAGATTGAGCCCCATCTGCTTGTTGTTGATAAGGTCGACAGCCTTCTCGCCCACCATAATATATCGCCACGGCATGTCGTAGGCGGTGATGATGTCGGCAGAATCGTACAGAGCCATTTGCAGCTTGTTGTCGTCGACAAGTTGTAGCTTGCCTCGTACAAAGTCGCTCAGGGCAGCCTCGCCTATTGCTGCATACAAGCCATTGGCAAGACGGAGCGTCAGCGGACGCTCTGCCTTTTCGCGCCATGCAGGCTGGCTCTTGATCAGAGGCACACGTTCGGCGTGCGATTGTGCCCAGGCAAAGTGCCAAGCCTCTGCACCTGGAGCGAATGCGAAGGACGTGAGGTCGGATGTGATGTGCATAAACAGTCCATTTGTAGCCTCGGGGAAGTGGTAGCGTATGGCTACACCCTCATCGTAGGCACGTACGATGATGTCGAAGAGATACTGTTGGCGCTTGTCGTAACCGTTAGAGCTGTTGTTGTGATTGCCACCCTTTATCAGGTGTATGGTCATCTCATTGTAGTGGTCACGTATCTGGGCATACTCGCCATAGACTGGCTTCCAAGTATTGTCTTCGCTCAGACGGGTCACATTGATTACTTCCATTCCCTTGGTCCACACACGGTTGGTATCCACCGGTATGCCCATAGCCGACTCCACAAGGTGGTTGTCGATGTTGACACCCAGCTCGCCTTGTTCTATAATGGTCTTGCCGCTATAGGAGAGAGAGTAGGTGAGCTGTCCCTTCTTTGTGGCGAACACGAATGTGTATTTGCCATCGGGCGACTGCAACGACTCTTGCGCATGCACCGTCAGCGCTGCCATAAGCATCGAGCAGACAACCGACAAGCGACGGAATATATAATATATATAGTTCATAAGGATTATTTTTATTTTGTTTCGACATTTCCGTTCTCCAAGCATACGATACGCTGCTCGGTTCCGTTCTTCAGCTTTACGATGATGCCTACGGCACCCTGCTCTCTCGGAGTAAAGTAATCTACCGATGCTATGTCGCCCGGTTCGGTGTCAGAACTTGGTTCGTACACGCATACGAAGGGATGGTTCCATGCCTCGCCTTTCTGTCGTGCCACAAAAGTCAATACCGGTTGGTCGATAACCTTATATGGCTGGTTGGGCATACGCTCGTATTCGAGGTTGGCAGGCGACAGAGCCTTGAATATGGTTCGGTCGGTGTCGGCTTTCATCCACACCGTCATGGTTATCTCGCGTTGGCCGTCCATTGCAGCAACCACCTTTTCGTCTTCTATCTTAGTGACGAACCGAGTCTTTACAGAAGATGTCATCTCGGCGCACTCCTTATTATATATATAGGAATAAGCATACAGATGGCCCCCGGCAAAGGCGAGTTCTTCGGTAGGCTTCATGTCGAGAGGCTTGTCTGTGGCAGCATCTGTGATCAGCATTTGCTGTCCCAGGTTATGATAGAAATAGTCGTGGGTCTTGTCGCTGCCATCCTGCTTACGGCTGCGGAACACGTCTACGTAGTAGCCACCCTTGTCGGAAGTCTTGATGACGGCAGTGGTGCGCTGCTGCAATGATTGAGTCTCCGGTTCGATGAAGCTCACTGTGGCGTATGTCATTCGCTCCTTCTGCTCGGACAGCTTCTTGCTTGCAGGCTTCTCTGCGCTTACCTCAGGATATGAAGCCACCACCTTGAAGCTATGCTGCGACATCATGACCGGATAGCTCGAAACGCCATCTACCACCACCGTATTGTGAGCCGGCATCTGCGAATAGTATTCGAGATAATCCAATCCGCTATATAGATTCTTGCCGATACCTGCATCTGGGCCCAAGACATATCCCTTGCCATAAAGTTCGAGCGAGATGCCGTTGGCATGCTGATGGTTGCCAAGGCTGGCATTGACGGAAGCCATCAAGTCGTGCTGTTTGTCCATGCCACTTCGCATCGCTATCCACGATACATTAGGAGCATAGAACAGGGTGCTCGTATATGCCTCAATCTCTGAGACAGGTGCCTTGGGAGCCACGGCACTCTTCAGAATATTCATCTCAGAGACAAGGTTCTTGTCCTTATGGCGAGTAGCATACTGCAAGATATGGTCGATGCCACCCGTATTGAGATAACCAGGATGAGTATCTCCGAAACCAGCAATCATCCGGTTAGGGAAGAGATATTCGGCAGATGTCTTCACGGCATCCTTTAGGATAGGACGCTGCTTGAAGAGGTCGATGCTAGCCTTCTTGTCCAGCATGTTGGCGAAATCGCAGATACTGCTCAATACCGTGGTGCTGTAGCCTGGCGACTCATACCAAGTCTTGCTCTTGGCGTCAAAGCCGAAGTCGATGAGCCTGTTCATGCTCCACTGGCGAATACTATTTTGATTTACGATATAATCCAAGTAGTATTGCTTGCCCTTGCCATCAGCGTATGCCTGGTCGTCTTGCAATACCAAGGCTATCTTTACGATGAAGTCAGCCTGAAACAAATTCCAGTTGTTGTGAGGCACACCGTTGGCGATGATGTTCTCTGCCCACTTCTTGAAACCAGCCTCGATGACGGCTTGGTCGTCCTTCACGAGATTCCTGATAAGGGGATACATCTGGGTGAGTTCGTTGATGGCATCCTCGTGGATAACCTCAAAGGTAGTCATGCCCACCAACGTTTGCTGATGACCATGGTTCAAGTCGATAGGCACATTGCGATAGGCAATGCCTTTCATATAGACATCGAACACCTTGGCTGCCATCTGCCCATAGCGCATATCGCCAGTGGCAGCATAGATGCGAGCGGCGTCACGGGCGATGCCGATAATCTGACGGTTCACACCTGCCAGATTGCATCCCGTCTTGGCTGGAGAAGTCTTCTCCATCTTTCCTGTAGCCTTGTTGATGTAAGTCACGCTGCCCTGCTCATCGTCATCGTAAGGAACAATATCCTCCAGCTTAGGGCGATTGTATTGAGATGCCGTGCTTCGTGAGCCATTATATTTCACGGTAGGACCTGCCGCTTTAGCTCCTCCAGGATGAGAGAATGTCTCCCCATTCACAAAGACATCAGATGCCTGGGTCTTCCAATACATCTGCAATCGAGAGTAGAGCCAGTCGGGTTGCTTATCCACCTTCGCCATCACATTCTCTATCTTGCCCTTGAGCTTTACAATCTCCGGGCTGTCGGTCTTTTTCTTAGCCGTTGCATTTATGCATATGCAGAGCAACCAGATTACTACGTATAATTTTTTTTGTTTCATAATTTTGGGTTTTCTGTTCTCAAGTTCGATTATATTACGAATTGCAGAATTCAAATACGTAACAAGAAAAACCATGTTGGTTACATTGCCGCCTTGAGCATGCTCCTCATCTGTTTGCGCGAAGCAAACAACTGTGCCTCGACAGTACGTTTTGACACATTCAATTTCTGGGCAATATCGCTGGCAGCAACATCGTCAAACAAGCTCATGCAGTACACCTTGGCACAGGCAGGTGTGAGCTTCTTGATAGATTGATTGACAATGGTCAATGTCTCGTGATATTCGGTGGTGCGCTCTACATCGCTGTGCTGCAACTCCATCTCATACTTGGTGTTCTCTTCCATGTTATGACGATAGATACGTCGGCGCAACACATCCTTGATTTTATTTGTGGCAATGGTAAAGGCAAATGATTTGATAGTTGCCTCTTTTATCATGCCATCAAAAGCTAAAAGCTTTATGAACACTTCCTGAACGAGGTCCTCGCTCTCCTCACGATTGCCAAGACGGGCAATCGTATAGTTTACAAGTTCCACATTGTGAGCTGTGAAGAAATCAGCTATAAGTTGACGTTGGGGGTTGGCTTTTGAATTCATACGTTTTTAGTTATTTGGGTTTACGGTTGCAAAGTTATCGCTAAACCTTACAACCGTATGTATGAATCATACCAACGATGTATGTCAAACGTCTCAAAGAACAATTGTTACATTTCAGCCATGTATGTTAAATGTAACATTGAATGTCAAGAATATTGCGAAGGTAATACACCAAACATTTCCTTAAAGTGTTTCGCAAAGTTTTGTGGCGATGCAAAGCCAGTGCTCCAGCATGCTTCGGATACATTACACTGACCGGACTTCAATAGTTGGGCAGCCGACTTAAGCCTTACAGTACGTATAAAATCGGCAGGAGTCTGACCCGTGAGCGACTTCATCTTGCGATACATACTCATTCGCGACATAAGAATATCGTGAGCTAAAGAGTCGATTGTGTATTCGCTGTTGCTGATATTCTTCTCAATACATGATATCACCTGCTGAAGGAATTCCTCGTCATGCGGTGAGTTGGCTATGCTCTTGGCGTCAAGCGAGAGGTTGTGCGAGAAGTCGCGCTGGCGTTTCTCCTGCTTCTCCAGCAAGTTGTTGATGCGCACAATGAGCATTTCCATGTCAAATGGCTTTGCTATATAGGCATCGGCTCCGGCACGATAGCCCTCCTTGCGAGCCTTGTCGGTGCTCCAGGCTGTAAGCAATATCACGGGAATGTGCGAAGTAGTGAGGTTCTCTTTTATTCTTCGACACATGTCCACTCCATTCATACGTGGCATCATAACGTCGCTCACAATAATATTGGGGGTGTGTTCTTCTGCAAGCATGGCACCCTCAATGCCGTCGCGTGCCGATAATACCTTATTATATATAGCACTAAGCTCTTGCGCCATGAAGTTGCGGAACTCATCGTTGTCCTCAACTATAAGTATTGTCGACGATATGGTTTGTGCTGACGACGAGCATGCCAATGTCTTATCCTCTGTTGCTGATGCCGACTGCTTGGCAATATCGTCAGTTGCTGCTGCCGTTGTATTCTTCAGGTCGGTTGGCAACAGCACAATAAATTTGCTGCCCTTGCCTGTTTGGCTCTCCACTTTTATTTCACCCTTATGCATGTGTACATATTCGGCAACCATATTAAGTCCGATGCCAGAACCAACATTGGTAGTGTTTTGGTGGTCTGAACGGAAGAATCGTTCGAACAAATGCTTACGGTCGGATTCGGTTATGCCGCATCCTGTGTCTGATACTGTCGTCTGCAAGTATCGACGGCTGTCTTGTATGGTTGTTGATATACTCACAGTAACAGTGCCGCCAGCATCGGTATATTTGAAGGCGTTGGACAGAAGGTTTGCCAAAATCTTAGCCATCTTGTCGCGATCGAACAGCATGAACAGTCCGTCGGCATTGTTTACAAACCGCAAAGCAATGCCTTTCTGTTCTGACAGCGGAGAAAACTTCCGGATGGTATACTCCACAAACTCATCAATATTGCCGCCTACAAGATTCAGACGTTCGCCTTTCATCTCCATCTTGCGGAAGTCGAGCAACTGATTTACAAGCTGCAGGAGTTCGCCCGCATTCTTATTGACAGCCGAAAGCTTAGAGCGCATATCGTCGTCTTCGGTCCGGCGCAATATACTTCCTAAAGGTGTTATGATGAGAGTGAGCAGCGTGCGGAACTCGTGGCTGATGTTGGTGAAGAAACGATATTTCATCTCCTCCAACTCCTTGTATTTCTCATTCTCCATGCGCTTGCGGTTCTGCTCAATCTTCCAGCGAATACCAAAGGCAATGATGGCAATGAACGTCAGGAAGTACAAGAGTTTGGCCCACCAGGTAGCCCAAAGCGGAGCCAGCACCTCTATCTCCAAGGTAGCCGATTGCTTGCTCCATACTTTGTCGAGACCTGCCGAATAGACTTCTAACTCGTAAGTGCCAGGAGACAAGTCGGTATAGTTTGCCCTGCCTATTCCGTCTTGCGGACTTATCTCTATCCAATCGTCATTTACCCCATGGAGCCTATATTTATAATAGGTATGATGAGGCATGTCAAAGTTCAACCCCGAGAAATGAATGGTGATGAAGTTCTCATCATGTTCCAGCACAATCTTCTTGGTAGCACTCAAGGCAAAAGGTAAGATAACTCTGCCATCATATTTCCTACCAGCCATCACTTCTTGGTTGTTCACCAATAGGGATGTGAACACAGGATGACCTGTATATTTCATGTCCTTCACTTGGGCGGGATCTACAACATAGAATCCCATAGCACTGCCCAAAAAGAGATTGCCGTTTGCCATGCTGGCAGCAGTCTGCGGCAAGAACTTGGCATCGCCCAATTTGTTCTGACTGTCAAACATGGTCAAGGAAAAAGGCTGTTCTGAAGAACGAGTGCGACGGAATCGACAAAGCCCATTGGCTGTAGTAGCCCAAACATCCCCGAGTTTATCCACTACCAAGTCTTGTATCATCTCATTGGTCATGCCTTCTTCCTTGCCGTACCGATAAGTCTTGGCTCTATGGGTATCAAAGGCATAAACGCCATTCAAGGTGCCTACCCATACCCATCCTTGCTTATCTATGACAAGCGCCTTGCAAACTGCTTTCAGTTTCAATTGATTATCCATGATAAGTCCCTTATTGGTTGCAGTCCACAAACGATGTAGCCTATCAAAAGCAATGGTATTGATGTTCGTATTACCTACAAAAAGCTTGTTTTGCAAAGGAAAGATACGCTTAGCCTGCTCATCAAAACGGCCTACGCCTCCATGATAACAAACCCATATCTGATGCTGATGATCTTCTGCAAAGTCGCGCACAATGTTGTAGTCAATGTCTTTGTTGGGCACATCCTCTTGCATGAAATGGCTCACCTTATCGCCATCCTTCAGATAGATTCCCTTGCGGAATGTACCTACCCATACCCTGCCCCGGCTATCCGTAAAGCTCTGGATAAAGTCATCGCCAGCACCCGTTCCCAGTAAAGGTTGCAAAGTTATCTGGTAAGGATTAAAGGTCAGTACTTGTTGGGGGAATGCCAAGCAAACATTGCCACCACTGGTACAAGAAGCCCTATAAAAGCCTAATCCGTCAGCCTGAAACTGGCTGAAGGCATAGAAAGGGAAACCTTGCATGTTGGCATTATGGAGAGCCATGCCTTTATAATAAAATCCAAGCACTAGATTTCCTCGTTCATAAGCAATGCTCTGAATATCGTCTGCCACAAGGGCTCCGTTCATTATAGGAAAAGAGGCTTGATGGTTCTGCTTTCCATTTGGCTCGATAGTTACAAGCCCCATTTGGCGCACACCCAAGAATACTTTTCCCTCAGAAGAAACTGCCAAAGTGGTAAAAGTATGATACTCATCGCTATATCGCTGCAGCCATCGGTTCTGCTTAGGGAGATAAGAGGCCACACCATGGTCCCACATCACCCAAAGTTGTTGTCCTTTTTGGGCGAATCTAACGAAATCACGAGGCAGCACAGGCTTCTTCCATAAGCGGGTGGTGGATTTCATTTGATAAGTATGGGCATCCACACCTACCAAATAGCCATCGCTATAAACCATCCATACCCTATCGCCCTGTCGGCATATATCTCGTAATCCTTGCGTCCTCAACGCTATTTGGCGCCCTTGATGCAAGAGTTTTCCTGTTACGGTAACTGCCCAGTATTCCTTAGCCTCATCCACAAAAAAATCACGGATAGGTTCCTTGATGCCCCAATTAGCCAACACTTGGTCCACATGAGGTTCGAAAGCCTCACGCTTCAAGTCGAACACCAAAAGCTGTCCCTGCTCCTTGCTCCATACACGCTGCTCTGCATCCACATAGATACGAGGAAGCGTGGTGACATAGTTCATCTGATAAGGCTTGGCACCCATGGGCGAGAACACACGAAAAGCGCAACCATCAAAAAGAGAAAATCCAGAAGAAGTACGGATTCCCAACCTGCCATCTGGCGCATAGAAAAAGCCCTTCACCTCATCATCAGGCAAACCTATCGCTGTATCTACAAGACGATATACAGTCTGTGAGTTAGCCATCAAATGGCTAACCACGCATAGAAACAGGGTTATATATAAACGAAATCGTTTCATTCTCTTTATTTAAATTATGTGCAATATACGAGTTAAGATGATGCAAAGTTACTTATTTAAAACGAAATCTCCACATTAGTGTCCCGTTAAAATCCGAACCATTCTCTCACTTCATCCAACCTGGCAGCAAGTAATATTTTTCTTATTTTCGCATAAGTGTTTTTTTTTACACATTCGTAACAAGAGTACAAATAACTATTAATATTAACGTTTAAATTCTATAGAAATGAGTAAACAACTATTCGCTATTCCCCTGTTGCTTCTCTCACTCTTGTTGGGAGCTTGCTCAGATGATGTGGAAGGAAGAATCAACATTGATGATTCTGCTCCAGCGCAAGTAACAAACGTAGTAGCTACTAGCGTAGCAGGTGGTGTAACTTTGTCATGGGACATCCCTGGCAGTAAGAGTTTCATGTACACTAAAGTGGTTTATACCAATGCCAAGGGTGCAGAATGTTATGAATTGTATTCTAAAGAACATGCTGATGATGCAGGCAAGATGCAAACTACCATCAATGGATTCGTAAAGACTGAACCTGTTACCTTCAAGCTCTTTGCTTGTTCTGTAAGAGGAAACAACAGTGGAGCCGTTGAAGTACAAGGCACACCAGGTGCCCCTAACTTTGCAAAGGTACTCGACAAGATTACGGTCGATCCTTCTTATGGTGGTATCAAGGTTGGCTATATCAATGAGTATGATGAGAATGTAAATGTTTCTGTCAGCTACAAGTCAACAAGCGACGCTTCTAAGTCTGGCTCTTGCAAATTTGCAGTGTCTCCAAAGTCACAAGGTGCCCAATTCGTTCGTCTTACATACGGTGACGACAACCAGTTTATCACAAACGAGGAATGTGAAATCACCATCCATACGGAAGACAACTACGACAATGCTTCTGACGATCGCACTTATCAAGTTACACCTCTGGAAGTTCAAATCTTAGACCGTAGCAAATGGAGTGTACCAGGCTATGACAACAATAGCAGCGCAGCCACCATCGGTTACGATTCCCAAGAAGCTGTAGGCGAAGGCACCAGCAATGGTCGTGTCATCTGTATGTTTGATGGCAGCACCAAAACTTTCTGGCATACCAAGTGGAAGAATGGAAACGATAAGTATCCTCATTGGTTCATCGTTGACTTGGGAAGTGAGCATACATTGGCTAGCATCGAGATTACAGGTCGTGTCAACAACAATAAAGAGCAAACAGGTGAGCAAATCTTCGTTTGCACAAACGCAGGTGCCACCGCCCCAAGCAACCCAAGTAACTGGGAGTGGAATGACATGGGCGAATATCGCTTTGACCCAAACAATGATGCACCTCAAAATGTTGACTTGACCGATAAGTTGCCAAAGGCAAGATACATCAAGGTATATATAGGTGAAAAGTTCAAGGGATCTAGCGACAACGCCATGATTTCTGAATTTAATGTTTACGCTATCGACTAACATAGGAAATAAACAAGTTTATGGATAAAAGATATTTAATCGCAGCAGCTCTTTGCTTGGCATCCAGCTCTGCAATACAGGATGCCTCTGCGGCTACAGACACGAGCCTCAGCGTTCAACAGCAGAAAGGCAATGTAGTACAAGGAACTATCGTTGACCAAAACGGAGAGCCTGTCATCGGTGCTACCGTCAGAGTGAAAGGTTCCAAGAACGTAACCGTCACCGACGTGGATGGCAAGTTTACCATAACCAATGTTAACGGTCCTATTGAGGTTTCATATATTGGCTACAAGACACAAATTGTCAAGAATGCCAAAGGAAATAACTTGCGCATTTCCCTTCAGGAAGATGCCAATGCCTTGGAAGATGTCGTAGTGGTAGGCTATGGCCAGCAGAAGAAGGCTTCCCTAACCTCTGCCATCACACAAATCAAAGGCGAGGAAGTATTCAAAGACCGTACAGTATCCTCTACTGCTGTAGCCTTACAAGGTGAGATACCAGGTTTGACCGTTACACGTAGCTCAACCCGTCCAGGTAGTGAGGGCGCTGCCTTCCAGATTCGTGGTGATATCTCTGTGAATGGTAACTCTTCACCACTCATCATCATTGATGGCGTAACAGGTTCCCTGGACGAGTTGAACTCCATGAACGGCAACGACATCGACAACATCTCCGTCTTGAAAGATGCCTCCGCTGCCATCTATGGTTCTCGTGCCGCATCAGGTGTCATCCTTGTTACCACCAAGCGTGGCAAGGAAGGCAAGGCGCATATCTCTTACAATGGTTCCATCAGCCGTACCATCGATGGTATCCAAACGCCATTGACTAATACAAATGAATGGCTTGACATGTTCTATGAGGCTCAATATAATGATGCCAGTGCGCTTTGCGGTTCTTCCGACCCTGCTGTTGTTCACGATAATATCAACTGGTGGATTTTCAACAGCTTCGGAGGTCCTTCTTTGGATAAAACAGACATTGACCCAGAGACAGGCAATCCAACAATTTACAAAGGTGAGAAGCTTTTTAATGCTTTACGTGCAGGAAAAGTGCTAACCGTCCAAAACAGCAACAAAGTTGAGCGTTGGGACACTTCACAGGACATCATGAAGGCCCTTTATGGACAAGCTACCTCACAAAGACATAACGTCAACATTTCCGGAGCCGACCAGCGATTTGGCTATAATCTTTCCTTGGGATATGAGAGTGCCAAGTCACAGTTGAAACCAGCTTATGATGGACAACGCAAATGGAGTGGTCGTTTGAACGCAGACTACAAAGCTACTGATGATTTGAAAATCTCCACCAACATTGCATACGAGAAACGTGATGTACAAAGTCCATCTACCGATGTTGGTCAAGGTTGGTTCGACCAGTGGTTCTGGCCTATATATAATGAAAGCGGTGAGGCATACGATACTTTCGGACACAGAAACCCAATTGCTGGTTTGACCCAAGGCGGTACAAGTAAATATCAACTGACAACTCTTCGTGGCAACGTATCTGGCACATACGACTTCAAAAAGTTTGTCAAGGGCTTGACCCTCACTGGTAACGCTGCCTACAAGATGGTAGAGCAAAACAGCCAAACCACCAACTATAAGGTAGATTATCATGATTGGGTAGGCTTCGTTACCAACACGAAATATGCTCCTGGCAGCATGGTACAAGAGAACAAGCGATGGGAGAACATCAATCTCAGTGCCTTGCTCAACTACCAGAACACCTTTGCCAAATATCACAACGTGGCAGCCATGGTGGGTATGACCGCAGAGCAAGAGACTAACAAGAACCTCAAACTCGGCAGATACAAAGGACCTATGTATGAGAATTCGGGCATCGAGGATTTGAACGTATTCACCAATGGCGACAACAATGTTGCCAACGGCGGTAAGTCTTCATGGGGACTGCTTTCTTACTTGACACGTGTAAGCTATAATTTTGACAACCGTTACTCTGTCGAATTTCTCGGTCGCCGTGATGGCTCGTCCAAGCTCTCTACCTCACAACGTTGGAAGAACTTCTACTCAATCTCCGGCTACTGGAGAATCTCTGGCGAGAAATGGATGAAGAGCCTCACCTGGCTCAGCGACTTGAAGCTCCGCTACAACTATGGAAAGACAGGCAGCGTGGAAGGCATCGGCAATTATGAGCGCTATGCCACGGTATCTACAGGATCTACCATCATCGGTGTCACCCCTAGTGCCCACCCAACCCTTTGGCTCGGAGGCATGACCAGCGACCAACGTACCTGGGAGACTATCGACAGCCACAACTTTGGTCTTGACTTCACCCTGCTCAACAACCGACTCAGTGGTTCGTTCGATTACTTCATCAAGACCAACAACGGTATGTTCATCAGCGTGGAATACCCACAGGTTCTTGGTGCATCCGCTCCTAAGGTAAACGATGGTAAGTTCCGTGCCCGTGGTTGGGAATTTGCGGTTAATTGGCGTGACAAGATTGGTCAAGTGAAGTACAATATTGGTATCAACTTCTCAGATGCTTGGTCTAAAGTAATGAAACTCACCAATACTGAGAACGTACCTAACGCTGGCAAAAACAGCAATCGCCTGATTGGCAAGCCACGTAATGCCATCTACGTTTACCAAACAGACGGTTTGTTCCAGAATCAAGAGGAAGTAGATGCATACTATGAGATGTACTATTGGAATGCCAACCATACAGGTCCGAAGGAAGGTAACATCATCCCTGCGCCTGGAAAGCAGATTACCAACACCTTGCGCCCTGGTGCTCGAAAAGTTGTTGATGTCAACGGTGATGGCAAGATTACCCGCGATGATCTCTACTATGCTGGCGATGCTGCTCCACGTCTCTCTTTCGGCTTCAAGATGGGTTTGGAATGGAAAGGCATCGACTTTAATGCCTTCTTCCAAGGAATCGGCAAGCAGAAGATTCTCCGCACTGGTCATTTCTATGCTCCATGGGTAACAAACTATGTTCGTCAGAACAAGAGCTTCATGGGTAAGATGTGGACTCCAGAGAATCCGAATGCAGAATATTCCATTGCTTCTCGCGACCAGAATTTCAATAAATGGAACTACGAGAACAAAGATGTGAGCGTACAGGACAACAAGTACATCCGACTCAAGTCACTCGTCATCGGCTATACCCTTCCACAGGTATGGACAGCCAAGGCAGGACTCAGTAAGGTAAGATTCTACTTCTCTGGCGATGATCTCTGGGAGTGGACTAAGGTTAAGGATGGTTACGATCCGGAGTTTGGCGAGGCATCCAACAACACTTTCCCTTTCAGTCGCCAATTGACTTTTGGTCTCGACCTAACTTTCTAAGTGAAGTTTCCAGTACACAACAAAAGAACAACAAAAAGATTATTAGTATGAAATCTACAATATCAAAATTAGTAATGGCTTCTGCTCTTATAGCAAGCTTAACCTCCTGCAGTGACTTCCTCGATAAGGAGCCACTGTCAGAGGGCACAGAGGCCATCGTGTTCAAGAATGCTACTCAGTTCCAGCAAGCAGCGGATGCCTTCATTGAGCATCTGCCATCATGGCAATCAATAACATGGGATAAAAATACGGACATCGGTGGACTTAGCTCAAATGGAGGCTCTGCCGCTCCTGAGAGCAACAATACTTGGAACAATAGTTACTCACACATCCGTCAATACAACATCCTGCTGAAAAAGGCGGAAGAATACTCTGGTGACAAAACTGCCCTCAACGCCTCGGTAGGTACAGCATATTTCTTCCGTGGCATGGCATACTTCGACTTACTGAAGACCTTTGGAGGCGTGCCAATCGTTGATCATGTCATGGACGTAAACGATGAGGTACTCTATGGACCTCGCAATAGCCGCTACGAGGTATTCAACTTCTTGGCAAACGACTTCCGCAAGGCTATCGAATTACTACCCAAAGAGAGCAGCATCGCCGCAGCCGACAAGGGACGCATTAGCAAGGAAGCAGCTCAGGCGTTCTTCGGAAGAGTTCTTCTCTATGAGGCTACTTGGGAAAAATATGTGCCTTCCATCAATTATGACCTGGATGGAGATGGTACCGAGAATGGTGCAGGAAAGGCAAAGCCTGAAGGTTATCCATCTACAGGCGACATGTTCAGTGAATGCAAGCAAGTATCAAAGGCGGTAATGGACGAGGCACAAGCCAATGGCACATACTCTCTTTGGAATGAGTGTGACTCTCTTAGCTATTATTATCTCTTCAATATTGACGACAATGATGGCAACATCTCAAACTTCAAGAATGTTGGAAAAAATACCAATCATGAGTTCATCCTCTACAAAAAATACGACTATGACTTGAAGCGCCCAGGTTTCAATATTGGCCATATCGTAGATACCTGGCAAGGAGTAAACATTAGCGCACAATTCGGCGAGTCCTTCCTCTGCCGCAATGGTCTGCCTATCCGTATCAGCCGTACAGGAAAAATGGAAGACGCAGAAAACAACCCTGAGTTTGAAGGATGGAGTACATTCGCTGGCGAATATCATAATCGAGACTATCGCTTTGTAGGCTGCGCATGGTGTCCAGACCGAGCCTCTTGGGGTGTCGGCGAACACTGCACAATGCATACTGAGGCTGATGGTAAGCCATATCCAGATCCTTTATTTGTGAAGAACAATGACAAGTTCGATTCTTCTGACCCAGCATACGCTAGTGTAAGAGGCATCTTCCGACCAAAGCTCCGCAACAACACGAACTTCAATGATTATGGGTGTCGTAAATATAACCCTGAGGGCACTCGCCCTACCAGAACAGAGTCTCCAGACTTGCCTCTTCTCCGCCTAGCCGAGGTATATCTCAATTATGCCGAGGCTACATGCGAGCTTGGCAATGGTCAAATCTCCGATGAGGACTTGAACCTCTCCATCAACAAGCTTCGTGACCGTGCACGGGTGGCTCACCTCACCAACGCCCTCATCAAGAACGTGTGGGATGCAGGATGGTGGGATTACAAGACCAACAAGACTGTTTGCCACAAGATGAACATGCTGGATGAGATTCGTCGTGAGCGTGCTTGCGAACTCTTCGGAGAAGGATTCCGCATGGACGACCTGAAACGTTGGGGCATCGCCCACATCAATCTCCGTGGCCAGAAGTTAGGTCGCCACGTATTGAACACCGCTTACACCACCTATAAGTGTAACGACAATCAGTACTTTGGTGAGCCATGCTACTATCCTGAGAAGTATCCATTGCTGTATGGTGTATATACAGGCACAGGTGAGAATGATCCAGACTATGGTCGCTCCATCGCTACCCTCGCCGAGAACTTGCACTACACCCAACGCGACTATCTGGAGGCAATCCCATTGCAGCAGATTCGCTTGAACCCTGCTTTGAAGCAGAACCCAGGTTGGTAATCAGTTGCCATAAACATATAAAAAGGAGGTAAAGTATGTGATAGCTTTATCTCCTTTTTTTGAAAATGACATAAGCAAAACGCTTACCTCATTCATATTTAGATATAACAATGGTAAATCGACATGTAAATCATGACATAACAACATTATAACAACATGATTAGGATATTAACAACATTGGCATTATGCCTCATCACACTTTCCATGGCGGCAAAAGACCGCCTTGAAGTTGCCAAGGCACCAGCGGGCATCGAACAGAAACACGACTTCGAAGTGAAGGCTCGCATCAATGGTGGCGAATGGAAGGACATAGACACTTATGCCTTTAAGGTAGACCGTGTGGCTGATGCTAAACATAATGTAGAGCTTACCTCGGTGGCAAAGTTTGAATTCGAAGGTAAAGTTGAAATACAGGTAAAGAGCATTGCTCAGGATATCAAAAGTTACAGAATTCGTCCAAACTCCTACGGAATAGAGGCTGTACAGGAGGGCAACACGTTGACGTTTACGCTCGACCGCCCTCGCTACCTCTCTGTAGAGATAAACGGAAACATCTATCAAAACCTGCAACTCTTCGCCGACAACATCATTGAAAAACCTAAGATAAAGAAAAAGAACCTGATGTATTTCGGTCCGGGCGTACACGACTTCAAGGGCGACTCCATACACATCCCTTCGGGCAAGACGGTCTTTATAGACAACGGGGCAGTAATCAAGGGTTGGCTTTCGACCTATGGCTCACGCGACGTGAAGATTCTCGGTCATGGCATCGTGATGCCTGGACACCATGAGGGTATTATGGTGAGATACTCGAAGAACGTATATATCGACGGACCTCTCACTACTCAATTGCCTATCGGTGGCAGCGACTCCGTGACGGTGAAGAATGCCAAGGTGATGAGCTGGTATGGCTGGGGCGATGGTTTCAACATCTTCGCCAGCAACAACATCCGTCAGGAGCACCTCTTTGCACGCACCAGCGACGACTGCTCCACCATCTATTGCACTCGCAAGAACTATCATGGCGGATGCAGCAACATCACTATCAAGGACTTTGTGATGTGGGCTGACGTGGCTCACCCTATCATGATAGGTCTGCACAGCGAAACTCCCGAGGACGAACTGATAAACAATGTGCTGTACGACGGCGTCGAGATTCTTGAACATGCAGAAAATCAGATAGACTATCAGGGTTGCATTGGCATAAACAACGGCGACAACATCACGGTGAAGAACGTTACGTTCCAGAACTTCAACATTGACAATATTCGTCGTGGAATGCTCTTCAACATTCGTGTGTGCTACAACAAGAAGTATTGTTCAGCCCCAGGACGAGGCATCGAGGACATCACGCTGCGCAACATAGCCTACCGTGGCTCGGCTCCTAATATGGGCATCATTGCCGGTTACGACCAGAGCCGAATGGTGAAGAACATCCGATTTGAGAACTTCACAATCAACGGCAAACTTATTTCTGACGATATGCCAGGCAAACCACGTTGGTATAAGACAGCCGATATGGCTAACATCTACGTCAACGACCATGTGGAAGGACTGACATTCAGCAAATGATAAAACATAAACAATAATCCCCCAAAGTGCCACTACTGGCGTTTGGGGGATTTTTTATGGGCATAAACCCAAATCGGTCATTAGAAATATATCTTGTCATTTTCTAATGACCGCCATTAGAAAGTATGCATCGCCCTGGGCTTATCTTGTATATGTGTGTTTGCTCGTCGGTGGACTCTACGCCGCAACACTGTGGTATCGCGAGCGCCTGCGTACCAAGAACCGTTTGCAGATGGCTGTCATCTTCACCAATATCACACACGAGCTGCTCACACCGCTCACCCGAACTGTTGCAGGTCATGTCGTCGCTGTTGTCGCCTTACTTTAATGTGAAGACAGCCACCAACGGCGAGCGTGCGCAACACATAATCGAGAAGACGGCACTCGACATTGCGTGCGGGTGCTGACGCTTACCTCGCCAAGCCGTTCAGCCTCGACGACCTGCGTCTGCGTATCATGAACATTATTGAAAACCGCGAGCGCATACGTCAGCGTTTCGAGCAGCAGACCGACTTCGATGTCGAAGAACAGCACTACAGCAGTCTGGAAAAGGTTTTTGTTGAGAATGTGATAGCCAGGATCAAGGAGCACATTACCGATAGCGAATACGGTCGCGAACAGCTTGCTGTCGACCTCTGCATCAGTTCGTCGTCGCTCTATAACAAGTTGCGTGCAATAACGGGACAGAACATAACGTCGTTCATCAGTTCTATACGATTGAAGGAGGCGTGCCGCATACTGCGTCAGCAACCTGATATACGCATCAACGAACTCGCCTATCGTGTCGGATTCTCTACTCCGCGCTACTTCTCGCAGTGCTTCAAGAAGGAGTTTGGCATGATTGTGAAGGAATATGTGGAGCAACAAAAGCAGCAGCCAGAGCAATTAGCAGATAACGAACATTAAATCACATTCAACATAATATGAACATTTCGCTCAGAAATTCTATCACAGCATTGCTTTTTGCTGCTGCGTCAACGGGCGCACTTCGTTCTGTCGCAACACTGTTGCTGCAATGGATTGGGGAGGCACTATTATGAACCGTTACATGTCGCGTGACAATAAGAGCCGTCATCGTCGTTATACGTCCGACGTGTTTGAGATGGCTGCCGCTATTGCCAATCAGGCAAGCATTCAGTGCATAGCCATCTATCCCAACAACCTCACTGAACTTCCACAGCACGAAATTGACTTCCTTAAGGATGTTCCTACTACATGGGGCGAGACCCGATTCATTGATGGTTATCCAGGCAAATATGTTCTCATAGCACGTCGTCACGGCGACAAATGGTATGTGGCAGCACTCAACGGCACCAACAAACCGCTCTCGCTCAATCTCTCATTGCCTATGCTCACAGGCAAGGAAGTAAGCAGTTATTACGAGACTGCCGACAAGAATAGCTTCTGGCCTAAGTCGGCTGTGAAGAAAACGAAAGTCGGAAAGAATGGAAATGTGAAGATTATGATGCAGCTAATGGGCGGAAGCATCGTTTGCGAATAACCCCCATGAAGTAGGGTCAAAAATAGGAGTTTGAGGAATTTAAGAAGAAGTTAACTTCCTCAAACTTCTATTTATTTATATATATAAACCTTAAACTCCTTCACGCTGCCCGGAGCGCCTTGCTGTATCTTGTCTAATTGCCTCTAGTCAACTTCATTATTTATAGTGTTTCATCAGTCGCTTGTATTCCTTCGGTGTAATCTGAATCACAGTTCCGTGACGCGGAGTGAAAGCACCTTTGGTCTTAGTGTCGGCTATCCAACGGAATGTGCGCAGGTCTTCCGAACGAGTGAACTGATAGTGTCCCGACATATAGCAGTCGTACATCAGACACCATCCGCCACCTATGAGCGGAAACACTCCGGCACCCTCAACATTGTCCTTTGTCTGCTCGCAGAATCCGTCGAGCAATGTCCATGATGCCGTGTCGTGCAGGTCGTGGAACACATACTGGCGTATGCCCTTGTGTGCGCCCTCCTGCTCGGTCTTGAAGAAGAGGTGATACTCGCCCTTCTTGTCCTGCACAATGTCGGTGTCGATAGCAGGAGCGTGGAAGTCGAAGAGCACCTTCGGTTCGCCTTCAAGGTCAGTGAAGTCGTCGTTGGTGTATGCCCAATACACGCGGTCGTAGGGAATGGTGCCGTCGTTGGTGAGCAGCGAGAAGTAGACCATATACTTTCCGGCTTTTTTGTCGTATATAGTCTGCGGTGCCCATACACGTGTCACATTGGCAAAGTTCTTTCCGGCATATTTCTCGGGGAAGTGTACGGTGTGATGTTGCCAGTGAATTAAGTCGCGCGACTTAAGCAGCACGATGCCACGATTGCTCGACCATCCGAGCGACGAGCGCATATCGGTTACTACCATAAGATATTCGCCATTCTTGGTGCGCAGTATATGAGGGTCGCGTACGCATCCGGTACGTGCTATAGAGTCGGATGAAATTACAGGTTTTCCACCGTTCAGTGGAGTATAGTTGAATCCGTCGTCGCTGATGGCATACGACACCTGCTCCTGCTGCGGACTGTTGCCGGTGAAATATACAAACAGGTATTTGTTGCGTGCGTTGGCTGATGCAACCGCCGAGAATAGTGACGCGGCTATGAACACGTTTCTCAGTAAATTCTTCTTTTGCATTCTGTTGTCTTGATTTTAGGTTTCTATTATAGTGCAAAGTTACGGCATAAGAAATGATACGATAGACTATTATCGTTCAAAAAGGGATGTAATTCCGTGTAAAATACATCTATTATTTAATATTACGAACAAAAAAAGCCAACTACGTATGTATAAACAGCGTAGTTGGCTTCATTATAATATAACATATGTAAGTGCTTGGCTTAAGCAAGCATCTCCTTCACCTGCTTGTAGACATTGTCGGCAGTGAATCCGAGTTTCTCGTCAAGCACTTTGTAGGGAGCCGAGAATCCAACGCTCACTACACGCACCTTGATGCCGTCAGCACGCAGCAATGCAGTACCGCTGATGAGTTCTTTCTTTCTTTCTTTTTTTTTCTTCTATGTGTAGAAATAAAAAAGGACTTTACCGAAGTAAAGTCCTTTTCTTTGTGATCCGCATGGGGCTCGAACCCATGACCCCAACATTAAAAGTGTTGTGCTCTACCAGCTGAGCTAGCGGATCTCCGTGTTTGCCTTATGTTTCAAAAGCGAGTGCAAAGGTACGTACTTTTTTTGTATCTTGCAAATTTATTGCTAAGAATCTTTAGTTTTTTGCTCCTCTGCCGATTAATTTCATTAATTTTGTGTTCTGCATTCAGTGAATGCTATATATATAATAATGTATAGCAATTCAAAATTCAAAACTCAAAATTCAAAATTCAATATGTGTTCCATCGAACGTCATCCCTTTAAGCCTTTCCTTCCCGAAGGCTGTCGTCTGCTGATGCTTGGCAGTTTCCCACCCGCCGAGAAGCGTTGGTCTATGCATTTCTATTATCCCAACTTCACCAATGATATGTGGCGAATCTTTGGTCTGTGTTTTTTTGGCGACAAGCTCCACTTTGTGGATGTAGAGCATAAGACATTTTATTTGGAAGCGATAATCGACTTTCTCACAGCCAAGGGTATTGGTATGTACGACACAGCTACGGCTGTGCGTAGGCTGAAGAATACAGCTGCCGACAAAGACTTGGAGGTGGTTGAGCCTACCGACTTGAAGGCTATGGTGCGCTCATTGCCTCGTCTTGAAGCCATTGTGACAACTGGACAAAAGGCTACCGACGTGCTGCGCGAGTGTTTCGACATAAGTGACGAACCACGTGTAGGCGAATATGTGGAGTTCGAATTTGAAGGTCGTATGTTGAGGCTCTGGCGAATGCCAAGCAGCTCAAGGGCTTATCCGCTAAAGGTAGAGAAGAAGGCGGAGTATTATGGGAGGTTGTTTGAGGGGCTTCTCTTTAGTTGAGAGTTGAAAATTGAAAGTTGAAAGTTATGATTACCTTATTGTATTAGTATAATTGCTACTGTATAATTATGGACACAACAAAGCATATCATAACTCTCAACTCTCAATTATCAATTTTTAAAGTGTATACTTCTTTGTCGCACCGGCATAGATACCGGTACCAGTGAAGTCGCAGTTTACGGTTGCGGTTTTTTTCATGCCCTTCAGTTTCACGCTGATGTTGATGGGCTGCTGCTTCTGTGCAGGGTCAGCCACGTGCATTACTGTTGAGCCATTAGGCATGCGGCGTACCATTACAGCGCACGGACGGTCGGCTGTGAGGGTGATGTTCTTGTCCTTATACTGACCAGCTTCGAAGAATACTGTCTGCCATACGCCGAGGTCGCTCTGCTGAACAGCCTGAATCTGTGGTGTGTTGCTCAGAATGGCGATGTGCTTGTGCTTGGCATATTCAGCCATACGGTCGGCTGTGTTAGCCTCGGGCACTACGATGTAGGCGTATGTGGCGTTGTTGGGCTTTGCGCCGTGGTCGAGCGTTACAGAGAATACGTCGTTGGTCTGCTCGGTCTTAATCTGAGTCTGGTTGATGGCATGCCATGTACCCGACTGCTTCTTAATCTCAGCCTTCACGTTTCCGCCGTTAGGCATAGCGTAGCCAACACCATCGTACATCACCCATGCTACGTTGTTGCCTTCAACCGATGTGCCTTCTGTGGCAGCACCCTTAACGTTGGCATAAGTCAGCTTGTCGCCTCTGTTGGCAAGACGCTGGTTGAGCGAAGTCATTATCGGGGCCTCGTTGTCTGAGGTGATGCCAGCACCGAGACAAACAATCTCGTTGTCGAAGAAGAACCACGACTTCTTAGCCTCGGTGTTGATGCCGTCCCAACGGTCGTTGTAGGCGTAAGTAGTAGCTCCATAGATAGAGTCGCTCACGCCACCTGCAAACTTTGAAGTGCCGGGCTGCATCCAGTCTTTCTTAGCGATAGGAATCTCGTCGAGATGCGGAGCCGTTGTGCCCGGAATGCGTGCCCAGTCCCATGTGGGGAATATGTTGAAGTATTCGTCGCCGTGCTTCACGATAGAGTTGCATCCGTCGCTTGCGAAGTAAGTCTTGAGGTTCTCGCGGTTGCCATACTCCAGGCGTGCCGTACGATTAGACACCAGACGAACATCGAAGATATATCCCGGGCGGACATGCAGGGTGTAGTCGGCACGGAAATAGTGTGTATGGCGAGGCTGAATGGCATACGAAGGCTGCTGCTTGCCGTTCATGCGGTCGATAATCTGACGGAACTCGTCGGCGTGTTTCGGGTCGAGTTCAATCATGCGCTGTGCAAACTTTGCCTTGTCTTTCTTGTTGAGCATATTGCGGCGGCTCACGCTGCGTCCCATAACGTCCCACAGCATATATTGTCCGCGTATTGTCTGATAGTAAGTCTCGCGCATGAACTTGCTCAGTATCTGCACCTTCTCGGCAGGGAGAGCATACTTGGTGCCCAATGCGTACATGGCCACCTGTGTTATGCCCTTCAATACCTCGTCGCCATAGCCTCCGATGTACAGCTGAACGCTGTGCTGGAAGTATGAGTTGTCGTGCTGGAAGCCCTCCTCTGTGGTGTAGCGTACTGGGTCGAATACGAGCTGCATGGCTGTGACAAGGTCTTTCTCGTTGCGCTCAAGGCAAGAGCGATAGATCCAGTGCAGGCAGATGTCGGTACGGTTGGCACCAGTCCACTTGGCTGGGTCGCCGCCTTCCTCACGCATACGGTTGAGTATGGCTGTCTCAAGTTCGTGCGGCACCTGCTTCTTTCCAGAGCGAAGCAGGATAAGAGTGATGCCGAGCGACTGCGGTTCGGCTATCTGGTTGTACCACCAGTTGCGGCAGTTGGGGTTCACGTTCTGCCAATGCTGCAGAGCTTTTACTATGTTTTCGTAGAGAGCGTCCTCGCCATAGTGCTTGTTTTTGCTGTTGGTGTAGGCTGCAGCCCACTGCTGCAGACGCTCAAGGTGCTTGAGCGGTGGCCAGTTGGTGAGGTCGTTGCGTGAGTAGTCGATGTCGGTGAAGGCGCCCTTGCTGGCGTCATACTGCTTGAATGTAGCCTCGATGTTGGGATTGCGGCTGAAGTCTTTGCGTATGCGTTGCATAAGCACGTCGAAATCGTCGGTTGCCGCCTGAGCCATTGCTGTCATCGCCATAAACAGAAAAAAAACGGCGAGACGCAACAGATTTGTTGGTTTGATTCTCATAAATATTATAGTTTTTAGTAAATTATCTTATGCTTCGTAGCTTAAGGAGATTGCAAAGTTACAAATAAAATCTCAAATCATAACTCTCAACTCTCAATTTTCAACTCTCAACTATTCCAGCAGGAACGGTCGGTTGTTGAGGTTTTCGATGGAGTAGGAGAATGTGTCACCGAAGCGGTTGATGAATATCACCTTTATGCGGCGGTACTTCTTTGATGTGGGGCGTGCGCGGAAGAGGTGCTGCGTCAGTGCCAATTGATGCTTGCGCGGCTTTGTCTTGAGGAAGGCGTCGTCGTACGATGTGAACCGTTGCATCTGTCCCTTGTACTTGCCGTCTTCATACCATACCACGCGGCAATGCGGATCCCAGTCCCATACGTTAGCCACCACGTAGTCGCGCTGTGAGGCGAATTCGCCCGGCTTGTACACACGCATCTGTATGTTCTGCTTGTAGCCTACGGCACGATACGACCATTTCAGGTCGGTACTGTCCACGTTCACCACCATATATCCGTTGGGAGCGCCGTCGCGGTTGAGCGTACTTGTCCACCAAGCTCCGCAAGCTGCTGCAATGTTGTGCTGATAGAGTCGGGGTGTCACCTCCACATTCTCGAAGAAGTGGGTGTGTCCGGCAAAGACGTGCGCCTCGTACGGTGCAAGAATTTCTGCCAAGCGGTCGGCATTCAGAATGTTATCTATTGTCTCCATCTTGTTCCATCCCGGTGCGTGCATGTTCAGAATCACGACCATGTCCTTCGGCACATAGCTAAGGTCGCGTTCGAGCCATTGCAGTTCGGCATCGGTAAACTGCTCCTCATACTTGCATCCGCCACGATAGTCGATGTTCTTCATCGTGATGATGTGGCAACGTCCGATGTTGAATGAGTAGTTGACGGGTCCGAAATACTTGCCGAACATCTTTTCGGCATATTCCTCCACGCCTGGTTCGGAGTTGTGCAGATCGGCATATCGTTTGTCGAAGTCGTGGTTGCCGATACACTGGAAGAAGGTCATGCGTCGGCTTTTGATGGAGTTGACATACTGCGGATAAAGCGACATGTTGTCGAACACCACGTCGCCAAGCGACATACCAATTACATCGCCCGTCTTGCGCAACTTGCCTGCTGTGTGCATTATGTCGTCAACCGTCTCGTTGCGCCATCGCTTCATGTCGTGGGCGTTGAGTATCTGCGGGTCGCTCACTACGATGTAGTGGAAGCGGTTGGATATGGAGTCGCGTCGCTCCAGAGTGAATTTGTTGGCAGTGCGGTTGGCTATAGCCTCGCTTATGGGAATGTAGTAGCCCGCAGCCAGTCCGTTGCGCTGCGGCAGCACAAATTCGCGCGGAGTGGATATTGCCACAAACTTGCTCACCGTAGTGTCGGTGGGCAGCTGCCATGTGCCGCGTCGGTCGGTGCGGCAGAACTCGCGTCCGTTGTTGACCACTACGCCCTCTATTCCGACACCGTCTTGGTCGACGACGGTGCCGCGCAGCATCACAGCCTTGTCATTGGGGCGTCCGCTGACAAGTGCGGTAAACAAAAACAGTCCGATGAAGACTCTTAGGCTCATAATAGCTATCCATTTGGTCTTCACAAATTTATTCGTTAATTGTTTCATATGCATTGCATGTGTCTTAAAAATCTGTCACTATTATACTGCAAAGTTAGCTCAAATAAATATAAAACAGTAATTTTGCACGCGATTAATGATTTAATTAAGTTTCGCAAGCGAAAGTAGTTATAGGAAGTTATAGGAAGATAACTCGCTTCGCTCGTGAAGTTAATGGACAAATGTCCTGTTGTTTAAGCAATAAAGCTATTGTCCGTTAACTTCTTGAACGACCAAAGGGAGTGGTTACTTCTTTAATTCCATTAACTTCTGAACTTGCGAAAGTTCAATGATTTAAATAATGCTTATACTCTTAACAGTAATTCTGTATTTTGCTGCTCTCATGGGGTTCAGCAGACTCACGGCACATCGTAATGCCAACAACGAAACTTTCTTTCGGGCCAACCGCCGTTCGCCGTGGTATATGGTGGCGTTCGGCATGGTGGGCGCGTCAATCTCGGGCATAACGTTCGTCAGCGTGCCCGGTATGACCATGCGCATCGACATGACCTACATCCAGACGTGCATAGGATTCATTCTGGGATATTTTGTCATAGCCTTTGTGTTGTTGCCGGTTTATTACCGACTTAATCTCACCACAATCTACACCTATCTGCAGGGGCGCTTTGGAGAGCGTTCGTACAAGACGGGAGCGTGGTTCTTCCTTATTTCGAAGATGACGGGTGCTGCTGTACGCTTCTATGTGGTGTGCATCATTCTGCAACGTTTTGTGCTCGATGCTGTAGGCGTACCCTTCGTCGTTACGGTGGTTGGCATGACGTTGCTGATATGGCTGTATACTCGTCGTGGTGGCATAAAGACGTTGGTATGGACCGACTCGTTCCAGACCACGTGTATGTTTGCAGCCCTTATACTTATTATATATAATGTGGTGGGACAGTTGAGTATGAGCATCCCCGAGGCGGTGCGTGCCATAGCAGCCGACAGCCACAGCCGTATGTTTGTAATGGACGACTTCTTCTCGACGCAGAACTTCTGGAAGCAGTTGTTCAGCGGTGCCTTCATAGCCATCGTTATGACCGGACTCGACCAGGACATGATGCAGAAGAATCTCACGTGTCGCACGCTACGCGAGGCTCAGAAGGATGTGTGTACCTACGGATTCGCCTTTGTACCTGCCAACCTACTGTTTATGTCGCTCGGCGTACTGCTCATGATGCTGGCACAACGCGACGGCATAGCCATGCCGACAAGTGGCGACGAGCTGTTGCCTATGTTTGCAGCTACGGGCAGGTTGGGCAGCATAGTTACGGTGCTCTTCACCATCGGTGTTGTGGCGGCTTCGTTCTCAAGTGCCGACTCTGCTCTTACGGCACTCACCACAAGCTATTGTGTCGACATACGCCAGCGACCTGCCGACGAGCGTCTGCGCCGACGTGCACATATAGGCGTTGCCGTAGTGTTTGTGGCGTTCATCCTGATGTTCCGAATGCTCAATTCCACCAGCGTGATAGATGCCATCTACGTAATGTGCTCGTACACCTACGGTCCGTTGCTTGGTCTGTTCGCCTTCGGCTTGACGACACGTCGTCCCGTAGCCGATTGTCTCGTGCCCTACATAGCCGTAGCCTCGCCATTGCTCTGCTTCGCCATTGATACGGCAGCTCAGAGCCTGTGGGGATATAAGTTCGGCTACGAACTGCTTATGCTCAACGGCATGCTGACGTTTGCTGGATTGTGGATGAGCGGTTGGCTGCCAAGGAAGAGCTGACTTCAGTCTGACGAGTAGCAAGGCGATAGATTTCTTGTGATTTATGCTAAGAATGAATTGTTTTTTCATATTTTTGTAGCCATAATATTCTACTGGATAGAATCAAACGCTACCAAAGTGAGTGTTACAGAGTAAAAGAAAGGAGAGTAACAATGAGAAACGAAAGACAAGACAGAGCCATGTTCGTATCCTTCTGTATAGAACAATATGCCAAGGCAAAGAATATGACTACAGAGGATGTGATTAGTCTGTATGAGCAATATGGAATCGCTGAACATTTCTGTGATTTTTTTGATGTGCTTCATACACATGGTCACCAATGGCTGGTTGAAGAAATAGATAAAATGATAAACGAAAGAAAGAAATGAGCAAGGTATATCATGGCAGCATAGAAGAGGTCAAGAATCCTGAAATACGCGAACCCAATCGCTCTCTCGACTATGGTTCGGGCTTTTACACGACAACTTCTTATGAACAGGCAAAGAGGTTGGTAGAGCGTAGAATGAAAGACAAAGGAGTGAATGTCGGCTATGTGAATGTCTATGAATTGGATGAAGATTTTGTTAAGCGTATGAAATCACTCATTTTCGAAAAACCAACCGAAGAATGGGTGAATTTCGTGATGAAGAACCGTACGGAGAGAGGCTTCGTTCATGATTATGACGTTGTTTATGGTCCAGTAGCAGATGATAGTGTATATACGCAGTTTACGCTTTATGAAGGAGGCGTTATCAGTCTGCCGACTCTTATTCAAGAGCTAAAAACCTACAAACTGGTTGACCAGTATCTTTTCCATACGGAGGAATCGCTACTTGCCATAAAATTTGTTGAATCAAAAGAAATAAAACTATGAGTGTAAAGATAACACAAGAGAACCTTTATTTGCTGTTGCCTCTTAAAATAGGATGGCTTGCTGCATGGCTCTCGGAAGACAAAGGCATAAGTATTGCAGATGCAGTAAAACGCGTCTATCATTCGCAGCTATATAAAAAGCTGTCTACCGCAAGCACAATGTATTGGCATTTGGGACCGGTAGACTTGTACAACGAACTAAAAGCGGAGTTGTGATATAAGATTAATAATGGTACCTTTAAATTTATCAGGTTCTTGAAGGATTATCGAAATTAGATTGTATCATTGCATTAATAGAATGTAAAAAAACGCTCTAAAAGGTAGACGGTATATACCTTTTAGAGCGAAAACTTGCAAAAATAACAGTATGAGTATGTGAAGCAATTGACCACTAGGGGATACGTACAACGAGTAGACAAAGATGGTACATGGCGATCGGGATTCTATTATATATTACTTTGCCATTTATTGTTATATTAAATGCCACTTTAATATATGATATTTGGTCAAGTAGTATTATATTACTTTTTTATCTGATGTTATTCCGCCAATTGTTAAAAATGCAGCCAGTTAAAAAAATCCTAAAAATATTAGCTTTAGTTATGTAATTTATGTTTATCTTTGCAGCACAATCTTAAGACAACCCAATTCTATAACGACTTTAGAAATAATTAACCAAAAGGCTGACAAAGGTTCCTATGTCTGCCTATACAAACAATAATTGTTAGGAACCCAAAAACAAAGCATGTTTATGCAAAACTCCTATTTTAACAACGCACGGATTCTCATGCTGTCCGTTTTGCTGGCGGGGGGGTAAAACCGCTGTTTGCCTCTCAAATCACAAACGTACATGAAAACGTTGCTCTACTAACAAACAATCAACAGAAACAAACCGTCAAGGGTACTGTGAAGGACGCTAACGGCGAACCGATTATCGGCGCGTCAGTAAAGGTGAAAGGCTCTACTGGCGGAACAGTTACCGATATTGACGGTAAATTTACACTTGATGCACCTGCCGGTGCAGAGCTTGAGATTAGTTCAATTGGCTATCTCAAGCAGATTGTCAAGGCAAAGGCAAATGTTGCCATAGTTCTTAAGGATGACTCACAGACTCTCGACGAGCTTGTAGTAGTAGGTTACGGTGTACAGAAGAAGGAGAACCTTACTGGTGCCGTAGCTTCTATGAATGCCGAGAAGCTTGCCACACGTCCTGTATCGAGCCTTTCGTCAGCTCTTGCTGGTGAGATGGCTGGTGTGACAGCTGTGCAGACTTCGGGTGCTCCTGGTAGCCAGAACGCTTCTATCACAGTACGTGGTAAGAACTCGATTAATGCAGCCTCTCCACTCGTTATCGTGGATGGTGTGCCGGGTTCGATGAACGTTATCAACCCTGCCGAAATAGAGTCGGTAACAGTATTGAAGGATGCCGCTTCGGCTGCCATCTATGGTGTGCAGGCTGCCAACGGCGTTATCCTTATCACTACAAAGAAGGGTAAGACCGGCAAGACCACAGTTTCTTACAACGCTACATTCTCATGGTCGTCACTTCTCGCTAAACTCGACCTCGTTGACGCTTACGGCTATGCTTACCTCTACAACGAGGCTTATCTTAACGACCACCCGGGTGCAAAGAAGCCTTTCTCTGACGAGACGGTAGAGAAGTATCGCACTGGTCAGCTCGCAAGCACCGACTGGTATAAAGAGGCTCTTACCGGTAGCGGTTTCGAGCACCAGCACAACCTCTCGCTCAGCGGCGGTAACGACAAGACTACATACAATATGTATCTTGGCTACCTCGGCCAGGAAGGTGTGACAAAGGACATTGACTACAACCGTATCAACGCCCGCATGAACATTACATCGCAAATCAACAAATACATCACTCTCGGACTCAATGCTTCGGGCTATCGTGGCACACAGCAGGATGCATGGGCTGGTTATACCCAGGTGATTCAGGGTATCTCACGTTCGCATCCTACAGATCCTGTTTATGACGAGGACGGCAACTTCAAGTACGTTGGTGTTGACAACCCTGTAGCAGTTCAGGGCAGAGACAAGACAGGCTGGAAGAAGACCATCAACCAGGAGGTATTCCTCATCGGTTCGGCTGAAATCAAGCCTATCAAGGACCTCAGCATCAAGGGTGTATACTCATGGCGCAACTGGACTCAGGACCAGCTTGGCTTCAAGAAGACATGGGGCTACGGCACATACAACTCAGGTCAGCGTGAGGGTTATGTCAGAAACTACAACTACGACTACCTCACAGGCCAGATTCTCGTTAACTACAACAAGTCGTTTGGCGACCACAACCTTGGCGTACTCGCAGGTATGGAGTCGTACGACGTCAAGTACCGTTATGTGACTGCCGACCGTAAGGGTGGTGGCAACAACAACCTCGACTCGTCGCTCAACACTCTCGACGCTTCTTCACAGAAGAATAAAAACGGTGGTACAGAGATGACACGTCTCTCTTACTTCGGACGTCTGCAGTACAACTATGCCGGCAAGTATCTCTTTGAGGCTAACGTACGTCGCGACGCTTCTTCACGCTTCCCTAAGAACTCACGTTGGGGTACATTCCCTGCATTATCAGCAGGCTGGCGTATCTCTGAGGAGGCTTTCATGAAGAACATTGACTGGTTGAGCAACCTTAAGCTTCGTCTGGGTTGGGGTAAGACCGGTAACGAGGAGTTGAAGCCTGATGACCTCTATCCTGCAGTTCCTACCTATGCTTACGGTTCATACATGTTCGGCAACTCACTGTATTCTACAGCTTATGAGAGCCGCCTTGTCAACGACCAGCTGAAGTGGGCTACCGTAACCAACTACGAGCTTGGCGTCGACGCCGGCTTCTTCAACAACAAGTTGACAATGGAGCTTTCGGTATACAAGAAGAAGACCAACGACATGCTGCTCTACTTGCCGCTTCAGGGTGTTATCGGTTTGGATGCTCCTGCACAGAACGTAGGTAGCGTAGAGAACCGTGGTTTTGAGCTTGTGCTTGGTCACAACAACCGTATCGGTAAGGACTGGAGCTACAACCTCTCGCTAAACATGGGCTACAACAAGAATGAGATTATCGATATGGCTGGTACTGATGGTCCTATTGATGATGGTTATGGTAACATAGATAATACACAGTGGAATATTGAGGGTTATGGCGTAAGTTCATGGTATGGCTATGTGGCTGATGGGTTGTTCCGTTCGGAAGAAGAACTCAAGAAAGGTCCGCTGCGTACTGGTAATGAGAAACTTGGTGATATCCGCTATAAGGACCTTGATGACGACGGCAAGATTACAGCTGCCGACAGAAAGATTATTGGTAATAAAATGCCTAAGTGGACTGGTGGTTTCAACTTCAGCGTAGGTTACAAGAACTTCGAGTTGAGCGGTCTTCTGCAGGGCGCATTCGACACTAAGCGCTACTATAATGGTGAGTCGTCATACGCATTCTTCAACAGTGCATCATGTCTTAACAAGCATTGGGACCGTTGGAGCGAGGAGAATCCTAACGGCAGCTTCCCGCGTCTGTCGCTTTCGTCGCAGACCAACAACCAGATGTCTACATTCTGGCTGCAGGACGCTTCGTATGTTCGCATGAAGAACCTCACATTGGCTTACACTCTGCCTTCTGACCTTATCAGCCGTATAGGTCTGTCGTTTGCCCAGGTGTACCTCGCAGGCGAGAACCTCTTCACTATCTCAGGCCTTGACAAGGGTCTTGACCCAGAGGCTGGCAACAGCCGTGGCTGGTCGTACAGCAACGTCAGAAAGATTTCTTGCGGTCTTAAACTTACATTCTAAAACAACTCAGAACAAATGAAAAATAATATATTAAATATAGCATTAGCGTTCGCTGGAGTTGCTGCACTCACATCTTGTAGTGATTTTCTTGACAAGGCTCCGAAGGAGGAACTTTCTGACGCCAGCTTCTGGAAATCAAGCACTGATGCCGAGATGTACGTCAGCGATATGTACAACAGTCTTGGCTGGTCAGCCGATGATGCAATCAATACCGACGACGCAACAATGGGTATCAAGTGGGCTGCCGGCAACGAGTCGAAGGGCGTTTACGACCCCTCTGACTATCATTGGAAGAGTAGCTACACATACATCCGTGAGGCAAACCTCGCACTTGAGAAGCTGCCTTCCGTATCAATGGACGATGCTACCCGTCAGAAGTTGGAAGGTCAGGCTTACTTCTTCCGTGGCTATCTGTATTGGGACCTTATCCGTAGTTTCGGCTCAGTACCTTATATTGACAAGCCTCTGACATTGGCTGACCTGAACAATACAGAACAGTCTTCACGCGAGGATGTTTACGCCAAGGCAATGGCAGACCTTGATAAGGCTATCGCTTCTCTTCCTGAGCAGTGGGATGCAGCCAACTATGGCCGTATCACCAAGGGTGCTGCCCGTGCCATGAAGATGCGTGCTGCCATGTATTATGGCGACAACCAGACTGCTGCCAAGGAGGCTAAGGCAATCATGGATGCTGGCGTATATGACCTTTGGGACAAGGACAACACAGGCAAGTATGCCAATCTGTTCTGGGAGGAGACCGACGGTTGCTGCGAGAACATACTTGTCATCCAGTATAAGGCACCTGAGCGTTCCAACTACCTTATTGGTTGGGAAGCATTCCCGACACTCGGATGGGGCGGTATGGACCCGACTCAGGATCTTGTCGATGCTTTCGAGGATAAGGACGGTAGCCCGATATATGAGTCAAGTGCTGCTGGCGTAGTGGCACGTGATAATAACGGCAACCCGACAGCAAGACAGCTCTCTCAGATTTTTGACCCAGCCAATCCGTTTGCCAATCGCGACCCGCGTCTTGAGGTTAACGTTCTGCACGACGGTGAGGTAATGTATGGTGTTACAATCAAGGTTGCTCCTCTTGCAAGCAGTGGCACCACTGGTATAGGTCGTCATGGCGATGCTACTGAGACTGGCTACTATCAGCAGAAGTGGCTCGACCCGTCTATCAATCCTCAATCGCAGGGTTGGGACATGGGCAAGGACTATGTGCTTATCCGTTATGCTGAGGTTCTGCTCACCTATGCTGAGGCAATGAATAACATTAATCCGCTTTGCCAGGAGGCTTTCGATGCAGTAAATAAGGTACGTGCACGTGTAGGTATGCCAGCATTGCAGAAGACCGATGCAAGCAAGCCTACATATTGCGCAACACAGGCCGACCTCTTGAAGCGTATCAAGAATGAGTGGCGTGTAGAGTTTGCGCTTGAGGGCGACATACGTAAGTGGAACCTCCGTCGTTGGGGAGACGCTAAGGAAGTGCTCAACCGCAAGTATCACAGTATGGTTTGGACTCTCAATGGCGAGAACTTCACTCCTTACGTAGGTACAGAGCATGTTGATCTTCCGGGCAGCAAGTATTCTGACCACAACTACATCTATCCGATTCCGCAGGAAGAGATGGACCTTAACCCGAATCTCAAGCAGAATCCGGGTTATGGCAAGAACTAAGAAAACATAAAACGTAAATAATAAATTGGAGTGTGTCAATAAGGATGAGTATGAGTCCTTTTATGGCACACTCCTTTTTGTATTAGTTATAGCTAACTAAAAAAATCAGTAAATGAGAAAGTCTCTTCACTATTTGTTAGCCCTTGTGCTGTTTGGCGTATTCTTTGCGTCATACACCGATTTGCTGTCGCATGTATTGTACTACAACGAGCAGCATCAGCTGTTTCTCTATACAGCCGACTATTACCATAGCCAGACACTTACCTCATGGCTTAAGGCATTTGTCGTGCAGTTTTTCTATTATCCGCTACTTGGCGCGGCTGTAATGTCAGGCTTGCTCACGGCTATATATCTTATGACGTGGCGCATACTTACTGCGCTCACACGTCGTGAGGACATATTGCGCCTTTCGCTCATTCCCTCGCTTGCCCTTTGGGTGTGGACAGCAGGCTTGTCGCATACACTGTCGGTTGTGGTGTGGGCATTTATAGTCTTTGCCGTTCTTTCCGTGCCGGCATGTTTCTTGGCAAAGGGCAAGACAATCAGACAATTTCAACTCAAAGGTTGGAAGTATGTGGCAGTTTCAATCGTTTCGTTAGCAGTCATATCTTTAGCATCGGGCTATAGCTTCTTGCGCACCTTCTCGATGAGCGAGTTTCGCATGATAAAGGCGCAGCAAGCCATAGACCGTCACAACTGGGACGAAGCCTTGCATCATACCGAACGCTATCTTGACAATCAGAGACAGCCCAATCCGCTTATTTTCTATTTCCATAACATTGCCCTCTACAACAAGAGCGAGTTGCTCGACCGTCTGTTCGACTATCAGCCCGTTGTAGGCATCAATGCCCTTTACTTCCCGTGGCAGAGCCGCACACGCGAGACAGAGTATGGCCACTATCTGCTTGAACAGCTCGGTTGCATCAACGATGCACAGCACTGGGAGTTTGAGTCTATGGTGGTGTGGGGCGAGACGGCTCCACGACTCATCAACCTTGCACGCTACAACATCATCAACCGTCGCAAGTATATAGCCCGTAAATACATAGCACGCTTGCGCCAGAGTCTGTTCTATAAGGATGAGGCAGACAGATTGGAGGCCTGTGTGGAGAGCGGACAGATAGAGGGGTTGCGTGCATTCAGTATCGCGGAGCCTGAGAAAGCCAACTTTGTAAATATTCTCAACATCGGTCCTAATCTGCAATATGTGCTCACGCAAGACCCGCACAACCGCATGGCTTACGAGTATCTGATGTGCGACCTTCTGCTCTCCAACAATCTGCCACGCTTTGTTGAGAACCTTCCGCTTGCCAGTAGCTTCTACAAGCAGATGCCACGCATATTCGATGAGGCTCTGCTTGTATATCAGCTTGGTGGTAATGACACCAATGGCTTGCAGCCAGGCAGCGATACGCAGAACCGTTTCCAACAGTATGCCCAACTTGCACAAACTGGAAATATAGCTGCTTTGCAGGCAGAATTCGGTAATACTTACTGGTTCTATCTCAACTATGTCAGCCCCTATGGCAACCGATTAAAGAAATAAGGACACGAGAAGTTCAAAAACAATACGAAGATGCAAATCAATATTAAATCAACAATATTATCCTTCGCCGCTCTTTTGCTGCTTGTCTCATGCGAGGGTGGTTACCAGAAGGCTGATGTCTACGCCAACACCCAGGCGCAGATATTTCCCGACTATACGGGTGTGACATTACCCGTGAATATAGCTCCTGCCAATTTCCGCATCAACCAGGAGGGCGATGCCTATCAGGTAGTGATGACAGCCGGAGGAAAGGAATACTATCGTGAAGCTTCTACCGATAATGAAGTGATTATTCCCGAGGACTCTTGGCACAAGATGCTCGCCGACAACAAGAATGGCAAGATACAGATAGCCGTTGGAGTGAAGCGCGACGGCAAATGGACTGAATACAAGCCTATAACAAATTATGTGAGTGGCGACACCATCGACCAATACTTGGCCTACCGACTTTTGTATCCAGGCTATGAGTTGTGGAACGAGATGGGAATATACCAGCGTAATCTCACCAACTACGACGAGACACCAATACTCGAAAACCGTGACTTCGGCAAGCAATGTATCAATTGTCACACGTTCCGACAGAACTCCACGCGCGACTTTATGCTGCATGTGCGTGGCAAGAATGGCGGTACGCTTATCAGTCACGACGGCAAGGTGAAGAAGGTAGCTCCAAAGTGTCCTACTGTAAAAATGGGTGCTACCTATGCCGGATGGCATCCAAGCGGACAGTTCATAGCTTTCTCTATGAACGAGATACAGCAGTTCTTCCATTCAAGCGGACAGAAGCCTATTGAGGTGAGCGACCTTGCAGCCGATCTTGGTGTCTATGACATTGCCAACGACGTTATAATCACCTCGCCAGAGCTTAGCGGCGACAACGCTATGGAGACATTCCCTGCTTGGACTCCCGACGGCAAGACACTGTACTTCTGCCGTGGCAATGCCTATACCAAGAACACTCCTCTCGACAGTCTGCGCTACGACCTTTGGCGTGTCAGCTTCGATGCCAAGACAAGGGCTTTCGGCAAACCGGAGTGTGTGTATGAGGCGAGTGCCACGAAGCATACGGTCAGTCTGCCTCGTGTGTCGCCCGATGGCAGATATGTGGTGTTTGTGGAGTTCGACTATGGCAACTTCTCTATATGGCACAAAGAAGCCGACCTCGCCATTCTTGACACCAAGACAGGCAAGGTGCGCCGTATAGAAGAGATAAACAGCAAGGATGTAGACAGTTTCCACACATGGTCGTCTACTGGCAGATGGATGGTGTTCAGCAGCAAGCGTATGGACGGAGGATGGGCACGCCCTTATTTCGCCCATTTCAATACAACGACCGGACGCTTCGACAAGCCTTTCGTATTGCCACAGAAGTCGCCCTCGTTCTACGAGACATTCATGAAGACGTACAATCTGCCCGAACTCATAACGTCGCCCATAAAAAATGAGGGTTTGTTAAAATTATACAAAGTGGGCTGAAAGCCCAATAAGCACATAGCCCAAGGCAGCGCCTTGGGTCTACGGATTGAAAATAGCAAAACGCCCTGTAAGGGCAAAAGCATTGATAATTAACGCTTTTGCCCTTACAGGGCGCATTGTTTTTGGTGGCTTTTTACCTCAGGGCGTTGCCCTGGGCTATGTGCTTATTGGGCTTTCAGCCCGTATAATTGGGTATTGATGTACCCTCTCTATGATAACTAATTTTTTTTTTAGCGCTTTGGTTTGAAGTGCAGCTTATACATAATGTGTAGCATTGCGTAGCGTGGCACCGTGTTATACCATGTCTCGGTGCGTCCCTGTGCATTTATAACCTTACGTACGTTTGAGAGTTTTCCGAGCAGGTCGAAACCGTCAGCCATAACAGTAAACTTGCCGAATGTGCGCTCCAGTCGGACATTCCATACAAGATTGTTCGTATTCATCGACTTGTCTGAGTAGCCGTAGCGACTATAGAGTGTAATGTCGGTAAACAGCCTAAGCTTTAGCGGCAATTCAAGTGTAGCGTTCAGACCATAATCAACATCAGCTGTATTGATGGTCTTGAAATCCTCACGATTACCCTCAGCGTGGATGTAGGCACAACGCAACTTGGCACCGAATGAGTATTTGCCAAAACTGTAGTCGAGCGATACTGTCTCGTTGGCTTTGGCTGTGCGTACTGATGAGCGCGGATCCTTTCCCGACTCTCCCTCAATTGCCACATAGTCAACGCTGTTGATATAGCCTATTTCAGTCCTGTTCGACAATGTGAAACGATTCTTCTTGTCAAGAATGCCATTGAAATCGAATGAGGCTCCCATATCCCAGTTGCCGTTGATGTTCATAGGTGTGGAATGTACCACACCTGTATTGCGGTCGTAAGTTACATATTGTCCGATTGCGTTGCGCATCAACTGCCAGTAGGCTTTGATTTCTATCGCCCTACGGCTTGTATAGTTTTCATCATACTTGTAGAATCCTCTAAAAAAATCAATCCTGTGGATGTCTGTATTTTTCAGATTCGGATTGCCACTCCATAGATTCAGAGGGTTGTCGGTTGTCGTGATGTCGAGAATGTCTGTAAGTTCAGGTAGGACTTTCTTAACATTGTATTTGAAATGAAAGTTGTCCTTACCTACGAAAAGTGTAGGTTCTAACGACCATAGGTTGCGTGTCATTTTCTTTTTGTACGCACCTCGCGTATAGTCGATACGTTCGCTACGATAGTTCACTCCAGGTGATAAAAACGCATGCAGACCGAAAATCGGAAGTTTTATACTGGGAGTTCTTCCAGTCAGTTCGTAGCGGTCCTTGTTTATATGCGAACGGAAACTGTTGTCTGCGTCAATTGCACGTTGTAGAGAGTCGCGGGTTGATGGCAGATAACCCACACCGACATTGCTTGCCCCTCCATACTCGGCATATTTGTCGAGTCGGAATAAGTCGTTGTTGTTCTTGTCGTATATATGTGTGTATTTCAGACCAGCAGAGAAACTGTACTTGAAGTCAATATTGCCATTATAATAGTAGCAAGCATCCCATATAGTACGGAGATTCAGGTTCCACTTGTCGTTGTACTTGTTTCTGAAATCCTGTACGCCGTTTTTGTAGTTAAGGTCGTAGATGGAGGCGTTCTCGTTCTTCTTGTTGAAGTAGCGGTTTTCTGTCTTCAGGATGATACCATCTGGACTTTGTGGCATTTTCCATTGAATCTGTCCTGAAAGGTTACCGTCATAATACCGCATTCTGTTGAGTTGATGGTCGCTCAATTGGTTGAGCATTGCCTCCTTCAACTGTTTGCTGGCTGGTGAAGCAAACAGCGAGTCGAGTGAAGCTCCACGATATTTCTCGTTGGGCGCAACTGATAAAGTGGCACTTTGTACGAGATTGTTTGTCGTATTCTTGTAATATGTAAACTGCGGTAAGATTTCTAATTTGGTTCTGGTCCAGTTCTTTTTGATGGTATTCATGCTCATAATCCAACTCTCAGTTTCTTTGCCATAATTACGGCTGCGTCCGTAAGTATTACCGCCTTGCAGGAATCGTTCTGACGATACGATTGACTGTTGGTTGGTATTTTCGTGTGCAAATGTAGTATTTCCAGAAAACTCAAAAGAGCGGTCCTTGTTGTTGAACAGATAGTCGGCACCTACTTTCTTTTGTATTGAAGTTCCGTTTTCCAATTGTGCTGTTCCCCATTCTCCGTTAGTGCCAGGTGCACGTTCGTCGTTTATATTATTGAGATTGGCAAATATTCCAATGCGTGACAATTTGGTATAACGCAATGCGAAAAGGCGTGACATCCATCTGTCTTTTGTACCCATTCCTAAGTCAACATTCGCAAGCATTCCTTGCATATATTGACGTTTCAGACTGACATCCATTACAAGTGGTGCCATACCTTTTATGTCCTTTTGCTGGGCGAATTCAGCTATGTTGTCTTTACGTTCATACACTTTTAGCTTATTGACGGTATAAGCCGGAAGATTTTGAAGAGCAATTGCAGGATCGCCCTTGAAGAAGTCACTACCATTTACAAGCAGCGAACTGACGAACTTACCGTTCACAGTTATCTGGTTACCTTTAAGTTGGACACCAGGCAGACGGCGTATCAATTCGTCGAGCATGGAGCCGTTTGACAATTGGAATGCATCAGCATTATATACAATTGTGTCACCATGCATCACCATCTTGATTTTGGATGTAGTCACAGTAACTTCGTCGAGCTTTACTTCTTTTATCTTCTTGTGCTTCTTTTTTAGTATAATGGGAGATATAGTAATAATTTTTTCACGTGCACCAACCTTCAGCTGATATGTGTGTGAAAAATCTTCATAGTTGTCTGCTGTAATTTTAAAGACAACAGTATTGTTGCGTCGAGGTATAAAGAGATTGAAATTTGATATACGGTTATTTGTATAACCAGCTTGGCTTCTTGTTTTACCTTGTGCTATAAGATTGTTTTGCTCGTCGTATACACTAATTGTAGCATTTCCTATTATATCACCTGTAAATTCGTCCTTCACTATAGTAGACACCATAATAGTGTCCTTATAGATGGACATACTTTGGGACTGTATCGCAAATGTGAATAATAGTATTATTAGTAGTACTTTTTTCATGGTTGCAGCATATATTATATCATTCTTCTCAAATGATTGATTATAATGGTTTTGTTTCATAGATGAATGTTTTTTTTTGTTTGTACTTTAAGGTTTGATTTAAATTTTTTCAAAGTTAGGTATTTTCAATTAAATAACAAATATGCGAAATTTTAAAAAAAACTAACAAATATTAGTTGTGTCGATTTTTTTCATTTTTGTGACAAAATAATATTAATAAAAAGCCGGATATCCAACGGTACATTACTTATTAATAGGTATTATTCACTTAATATTTGCAGGTTGCGTAAAAAACGCGTAATTTTGTTGTCATAAGAAAGCTATTTGCATATAAAACAAGACATGGAAAATTACAAGATTTTTTATCCGAAAGACAGACAGTCGTTTGCGGTGCGCATAGAAGAACTCGAAGCTACGGTAGGCGAATATATCAATGAAGAGAAGCAGAATGGTCGCCGTATAGTTTACTCGAAAGTATTCCTCAGCGACATACGCAATCAGAACACGATGTTCACAGAATCGGCATTGTATACTGACCTGCTCAGCAAGGCTCCGTGCAGCATAGTAGGGCAAGCCCCATTGTGCGGCTCAAAGATTGCTGTACTCGTGAAGACATCCGATCTTGACGAATGCTTCCGTCTGCACAGCCTCCGCCTTAGCGATGACGAGGCAGAAGGCCATCGCTCGTATATGCAGACAATGATGCTGTTTGAGAAATACATTAACTATATGGAGGCGCATGGGCTTGACATGAGCACCCATCTGGTGCGCACATGGATATATATAGCCGATATAGACGTCAACTATGCTGGTGTGGTGAAGGCACGCAACGACATATTCGAGCGTTACGGGCTAACTGCCGACAACCATTACATAGCGTCTACGGGTATTGGTGGCGACAGCCCGTCGCGTCATGCATGTGTTGCCATCGACTTTCTGACTTATCCCGAAATAGCCGAAGAGCAAAAGACATACCTCAAGGCTCCCGAATATCTTAATCCCACGCATGAGTATGGAGTGGCTTTCGAACGCGCCACACGACTCACCGTAGACAATGTAAGCCACTATTATGTTTCGGGTACAGCCAGTATAGACAATCATGGCGACGTGCTGTATCTGGGCGATGTGGAACGTCAGACGTACAGACTGCTTGAAAATGTGGAGGCTCTGCTTGCCGAAGGCGAAGCCAAGATGTCCGACATACGTTATTTTATTGTGTATCTGCGCGACATAAGCGATTATGAGGTGGTAGATGCCGTATTCAGCAGTCGTTTTCCAAGTGTGCCATACATCATAGTACACGGCAAAGTGTGCCGTCCTGAATGGCTTGTTGAGGCAGAGTGCATAGCAGAAAAATAATATTTTTTTTGACTATAATTGACAAATCATTGTAAATGTATTTCTTGTTTCTCATTATTTTTATCTAATTTTGTACCTCATATAAAGATTGAAACACATAAAAACAGAAAAGGAAAGAAAATGAGAACTGTTTATGAATTCTCTGTAAAGGACAGAAAAGGAAAGGAAGTATCTCTGAAGGAGTATGCCAACGAAGTGCTTCTCATCGTCAATACCGCCACTAAATGCGGATTCACACCGCAGTATGAAGAGCTGGAGAAGCTCTATGAGAAATACCACGCACAGGGATTTGAGGTCTTGGATTTCCCCTGCAATCAGTTTGGAGCACAGGCACCAGGCACCGACGAGTCGATACATCAGTTCTGCAAGCTGACATACGGCACAGAGTTTCCACGGTTTAAGAAGATAAAGGTGAACGGCGACGACGCCGATCCGCTCTATAAGTTCCTTAAGGAGCAGAAGTCGTTTGCCGGTTTCGACCCTGCACACAAGCTCACACCAGTGCTTGAGGAAATTCTCTCAAAGGAGAATCCCGACTACAAGGAGACAAGCGACATAAAATGGAACTTCACCAAATTCCTCGTCAGCAAGCGCGGACAGGTGATGGCGCGCTTCGAACCTACAGAAAGTATCGATAATATAGCAAAGCAAATTGAAGAACTACTATAAACAATATAAGTAATGGAAAACAGAGAACACGTTCGCTGCCTCATCGTTGGTAGCGGCCCCGCAGGTTACACAGCCGCAATATATGCAGGTCGTGCCAACCTCAGTCCAGTAGAATACTGTGGCATTCAGACTGGCGGACAGCTGACACAGACAACCGTAGTAGAAAACTTCCCCGGCTATCCCGAGGGCGTTGACGGCAACCAGATGATGCTCGACCTGCGCAAACAGGCAGAGCGTTTCGGTGTTGACATGCGCGAGGGTTCTATCGTTAAGGCCGACTTTGCGTCGCAGCCATACGTGCTCACTACAGATACTGGAGTGGAGATTGAGGCTGACACAGTAATCATAGCAACCGGTGCCAGCGCCAAGTATCTTGGTCTGGACGACGAGAAGAAGTATAACGGTCAGGGCGTGAGCGCCTGCGCCACATGCGATGGTTTCTTCTATCGCAAGCGTACGGTTGCCGTTGTAGGCGGTGGTGATACAGCTTGCGAGGAGGCTCTCTACCTGGCAGGTCTGTGCAAGAAGGTGTACATGATTGTACGCAAGCCTTATCTGCGTGCTTCTGACGTTATGCGCAAGCGCGTTGAGGACAACGACAAGATTGAGATACTCTACGAGCACAACACCGAAGGTCTCTTTGGTGAGGACGGCGTTGAGGGCGCACACCTCGTTAAGCGCAAGGGCGAGGCAGACGAGACTCATTACGACATAGCTATAGACGGATTCTTCCTCGCCATCGGCCACAAGCCCAACACCGACGTGTTCCGCCCGGCTGTAGAATGCGACGAGACTGGATATATCAAGACCATCGGTAGCACACCGCGCACCAATGTTGACGGAGTGTTTGCAGCAGGCGACTGTGCTGACCCGACCTATCGTCAGGCCATTGTGGCTGCCGGTTCGGGCTGCAAGGCTGCTCTTGAGGCTGAGCGCTGGCTCACCGAGCACAACAAATAAACAACAAATGACACGACTATTGCTTGTCCGTCACGGTGAGACCGTGGACAATGTAAACAGAATAATGCAGGGTCAGACACCGGGTTGTCTGACCCTGCATGGTATAGAGCAGGCTGAGGCGGTGGCACGACAGATGGCATCTACACCTATCGACGCCTTTGTGTCGAGCGACCTGAAGCGTGCCTACGATACATGCCGAATCATAGCGCAACCCCATTTTGATGGAGCCGAGCCGCAGATTGAGCAGACCCAGTTGCTGCGTGAGCGTGATTGGGGAGGGTTTACGGGCCGTTATATCCCTGACCTTAAGGATGCCGTGTGGCCCGACGACATTGAGACGCTTGAGGCAATGAAACTTCGAGGCAGCCGTTTTCTTGACCATATACGTGCAAAGTATAGTGGAAAGACAGTGCTGGCGGTAGGCCACGGCATTATCAACAAGGCGATACAGAGCGTATACTACAATCGCCCCATGAACGAGATACAGCCCATGCAAAATGCCGAGATGCGCACTCTCGAGCTTTAACGAAGTGTGCCAGCCAGTATTTTTAGGGTTTTTTATTCCTAAAAGTATATTGCTTTAGAATAATCTTTGTATTTTTGCATCACGACAATAGTATACACCTATTTATATATTATTACTCAACGACACATATATGAATAATAGCGACAGCATAGTTATCATTCCCACCTATAATGAGAAGGAGAACATAGAGAATATCATACGTGCGGTGTTCGCACTCGACAAGTGTTTCCACATCCTTGTCATCGACGACGGAAGTCCCGACGGCACGGCTGCCATTGTACACCGACTCATCGACACCGAGTTTGCCGACCGGCTCTTCATCAAGGAGCGTTCGGGCAAGCTGGGACTTGGCACGGCATACATCGCCGGATTCAAGTGGGCGCTTGAGCACAACTACGACTACATATTCGAGATGGATGCCGACTTCTCGCACGACCCCAACGACCTGCCCCGACTCTATGCGGCATGCCATGACGAGGGCTACGACGTGGCCATTGGCTCGCGCTATGTGAGCGGTGTCAACGTGGTGAACTGGCCTATCGGACGGTGCTCATGAGCTACTTCGCATCAAAGTATGTGCGCTTTGTCACAGGCTTCAATGTACACGACACCACTGCCGGATTCAAGTGCTACCGCCGTTGTGTGCTCGAGTCGATACCATTGGACTTGGTGCGCTTCAAGGGCTATGCCTTCCAGATTGAGATGAAGTACACCGCCTACAAGATGGGATACAAGATTAAGGAGGTGCCCGTGATTTTCGTCAACCGTCGTGAGGGTGTGAGCAAGATGAATGGCGGCATCTTCGGTGAGGCTTTCTTCGGAGTCATGCGCCTCAGATGGGACGGATGGTTCAGAAAATATCCCGTAGCCAAGCACTAATTATGGAAATTAGAGAGATAAGTAGCATATATTCAGCCCTGCCGCAGTGTGGGGCTTTTTTGAATATTATAGCCGATGAGTCGGTGAGGCATGTATATCTTAAGGGATTGCTTGGCTCATCGGCTTCTGTGTTTTTTGCTGCCGCAGGAAGGGAAAGTGAAAAGAGAAAAGTGAAAAGTGAAAAGGTTAAAGGCAAGAGCACGCTTACTTCTGTCTTTATCCTTCAGGACAACGACGAGGCAGGATACTTCTATCACGACCTTACGCAGATACTCGGTACCGACAATGTTCTGTTCTTTCCGTCGTCCTATCGACGTGCCGTCAAGTACGGACAGCACGATGCTGCCAACGAGATATTGCGCACTGAGGCGCTGAGCAGACTCGCTGCAGTGGGTGGAGATGCCAAGAAACGTGGAAACAAGACCGAGGCGGCTCCCTTTCTGTATGTAGTGACGTGTCCGGAGGCGCTCAGCGAACTCGTGGTTTCGAAGCGACGACTCGATGAGCGCACCATTAACATAGCCGTTGGCGACATTGTCAACCTTGCCGACTTGGGACGCAAGTTGCGCGAGTTTGGTTTCTCGGAGGTGGACTATGTCTACGAGCCGGGGCAGTTTGCCATGCGTGGAAGTATAGTCGATGTGTATAGCTATTCGTCGGAACTGCCGTTCCGTATCGACTTCTTTGGCGATGAGGTGGACACAATACGCACGTTTGAGGTGGCAGACCAGTTGTCGAAGGATTCGAAGCAAAACATTAGTATTGTGCCTGAATTGGCTAAGACCGCCGAACAGAAACAACCTTTCACAACAATGTTGCCCGACGACGCGCTGCTTGTAATGAAAGACCGACTGTATCTGTGCTCGTCGATTGAGCAGATATACAACGACGGATTCTCCAGTCAAGCTCTGGCTGAACGTCTGGAGGGTGCCACCGAGGTGGAACAGCAGCAGATAATACGCGACATGCGCAAGGAGAACAATCTCGTTTCGCCTATAGCTTTCCGTGAGGAGATATGCCGTTTTCGCACGGTAGAGTTCGGAGCACAGCCTACGGGCACTCCACAGACCACCATAACGTTCAACGTGTCGCCACAACCGCTGTTCCATAAGAATTTCCAACTGCTCGCTCAGTCGCTCGAAGACTATCTGCTTCAGGGCTACAAGCTCTATATCCTTGCCGATTCGGAAAAACAGACACGTCGTCTGCGTGACATATTCGACAGCGAAGAGATGAAGGCTTTGCGCAATAAGCACGCCAGCCACTCAGCCAATTCGGAGGCGTTGAATGTGGCTGACCGACTCGACTTCACCCCAGTAGACCATACGTTGCACGAGGGATTTGCCGATAACGACCTGCGACTGTGCTTCTTCACCGACCACCAGATATTCGACCGATTCCACAAATACAACCTCAAGAGCGACGCGGCACGCACAGGCAAGATGGCGCTCACGATGAAGGAGTTGCAGGAAATGGAGCCTGGCGACTTCATTGTACACGTCGACTTCGGTATAGGTAAGTTCGGAGGACTGGTGCGTGTGCCTGTAGGCGACACCTATCAGGAGGCCATTCGCATATACTATCAGCGTGGCGACATTGTAGATGTGTCGATACATTCGCTCTATAAGATTTCGAAGTATCGCCGTCAGGACACCGGTGAGCCGCCACGACTGAGCACATTGGGCACAGGAGCGTGGGACCGACTGAAGGAACGCACCAAGAAGCGCATCAAGGACATAGCCCGCGACCTGATAAAGCTATATTCAAAGCGTCGCCGCGAGAAGGGATTCGCTTTCTCGGCCGACTCCTATTTGCAGCACGAACTGGAGGCTTCATTCCTCTATGAGGACACACCCGACCAGTCGAAGGCCACGCAGGACGTGAAGGCTGATATGGAACGTGCACGCCCGATGGATCGTCTGGTGTGTGGCGACGTAGGCTTCGGCAAGACCGAGGTGGCCATACGTGCTGCCTTCAAGGCTGCTACCGACAGCAAGCAGGTGGCTGTGCTCGTGCCTACTACGGTGCTGGCATTCCAGCATTACAACACATTCTGCGACCGACTCAAGGATATGCCCGTGCGTGTAGACTATCTGTCGCGTGCCCGAACTGCCAAGCAGACGCGTCAGGTGCTCGCCGATTTGAAGGAAGGCAAGATTGATATACTCATCGGAACGCACAAGCTTATAGGCAAGACCGTGGAATGGCACGACCTCGGACTGCTCATCATCGACGAGGAACAGAAGTTCGGAGTGTCTACCAAGGAGCGCCTGCGCAAGCTGAAGACCAATGTCGACACGCTCACCATGTCGGCTACACCTATACCACGCACCCTGCAATTCTCGCTGATGGGCGCCCGCGACATGAGTATAATACGCACGCCGCCACCAAACCGCTATCCGGTGCAGACCGAATTGGGCGTGTATGGCCATGAGATTATAGCCGACGCAATAAACTTTGAGATGTCGCGCAACGGACAGATCTACTTCGTCAACGACCGCATTTCGACTCTGCCCGAGATAGCGTCGCTCATACAGAAGTATGTGCCCGACGCTCGTGTGGCTATCGGTCACGGCCAGATGAATCCCGAGGAGTTGGAGAAGATACTCATAGGATTTATGAATTACGACTACGACGTGTTGCTATCCACCTCGATTGTGGAGAACGGCATCGATATAAGCAATGCCAATACCATAATCATCAACGACGCCCACCGATTCGGACTGAGCGACCTGCACCAGATGCGCGGACGTGTAGGACGCTCCAACCGCAAGGCTTTCTGCTATCTGCTGGCGCCGCCCAAGTCGGTGCTTACGCCCGAGGCACGCCGCCGACTGGAGGCTCTTGAGAACTTCTCGGAGCTGGGCAGCGGATTCAATCTTGCCATGCAGGACCTCGACATTCGTGGTGCTGGCAACCTGCTGGGTGCCGAACAGAGCGGATTCATGGAAGACCTGGGATATGAAACCTATCAGAAGATATTGAACCAGGCGGTAACAGAGCTTAAGAACGACGAGTTCCAGGACATGTATGCAGCCGAGATTGCACAGGGAAGGCAGATTTCGGGCGATGAGTTTGTAGAGGATTGTGCCATCGAGAGCGACCTTGAGATGTATTTCCCCGAGACCTACGTGCCGGGCAGTTCGGAGCGTATGCTGCTGTATCGCGAACTCGACAACATTGCCGACGACGCTCAGCTGGAGGCTTACCGCCAGCGACTTGCCGACCGTTTCGGTCCAGTTCCGCCGCAAGGCGAGGAGTTGCTGCAGGTGGTTCCGCTGCGCAGATATGGCAAGCGTCTTGGATGTGAGAAGATAATACTCAAGCAAGGACGCATGCAGATGCAGTTTGTGAGCAATGCCGAGTCGGCTTATTACAAGAGTCAGGCGTTCGGCAAGATGCTGACCTACATAGCACAGCACACCCGTCGCTGCAACCTAAAAGAGGTGAAGGGCAAGCGCTCGATGGTGGTGACGGGAGTTCCCACCGTAGGCGAAGCCGTTGCGATATTGAAAGATATAGAAGCAGGGGAATGATAAAAACAGATAGAAAAATAGGTATATACGAGAATAAATAGGTAATTTTGCACTGTATGAAAAATTATTCAGGAAGACACACCGCCATGTCGGCTGTGGTCGTAACAGTATTAATGTGGTTCTTTCAGGGTGCTGTGGCTTGTGCCGCTCCGGCTGTAGAACTTGCCGAAGACGAAAGCGCAGGCTTTCATCAGGTGTTGAAGGAGAAATTCATCGAGGGCGATGCCTCGTTCATGTCGCTTGTAGCCCTGGCGCTTGTGCTGGGACTGGCATTCTGCATTGAGCGCATCATCTATCTGAGTCTGTCGGAGATTAATGCAAAGCGCTTCATGCGCGACATTGATGCCAAGATAGAGGCAGGCGACATAGAAGGGGCTAAGACCAAGTGTCGCAACACACGCGGACCGGTAGCATCGATATGCTATCAGGGACTGCTGCGCATCAATTCGCCGATAGAGGACATAGAACGTTCGGTGGCAGCATACGGCACCGTTCAGGCTGCCAATCTTGAGAAGGGATGTTCGTGGATAACTCTGTTTATAGCCATGGCTCCGTCGCTCGGATTCTTGGGCACGGTGATAGGTATGGTTATGGCGTTCGAACAGATACAGATAGCGGGCGATATCAACCCGACAATTGTGGCTTCCGGTATGAAGGTGGCGCTCATCACTACCATTTTCGGTATAATCGTAGCCCTGATATTGCAGCTGTTCTATAACTATGTGCTGTCGAAAATCGACCATCTGACAGCGCAGATGGAGGAGAGTGCAATAACGCTGCTCGACACGATACTGAAGTATAAGGGTTGATAAGCACGTATATTATGAAGAATATAGATTTCAGACACTATGCCACCGAACGCTTGTCGAACATTGTGTTCTACGTGCTGATAGGTATCATAGTGGTGTTGGCGTTGCTGTTCAGGCTTGTTGGATTCGACATGCCTTACGAATACAACTTCGACTATAACGCACCGTTGCTGACAGGTGTTGTAGTTACGTTCATGCTGGTGCTCACTGGCGGTACGCTGCTGCTCATGGCATGTACCATGATAAGAGGGATGCGTCTAAACAAAGACGAGAACCGTGTGGTCAACAACATTCCGGCACGCCGCATTTCGATGTGCGTTGCGTTGGGCACGCTGCTCGTTCTTGTTCTGACCTTCGCCTTGTCGTCAGACGATTCGCTTAAAATTAATGGCGCAGCTTATACCGACAGCTTCTGGTTGCGTGCTTCGGGCATGTTTGTCGGAACATCGCTGTTTATGGTTGTAGCTGCTATTGCGGCTGTGGCGTTTGGTGCCACACGATACATACGTAAATCTCACTGACAATGTTAATAAAACGCAGACAACACAGGATGCCGGTGCTCAACACCACTGCCACTGCCGACATATCATTCATGTTGCTCACATTCTTCCTCGTCACAACGTCGATGGATGTGGACCGTGGACTCGTGCGTCAGCTTCCTTCGCTCGATGATGAGCATGAGAAGCATAATGATTTTGTGGAGGTGGAACGCGAGAACACTATGGCGTTTGTCATTGACAGCAAAGGAAAGCTCACGCTCAACGGCAAGCCTATAGATGTGCGTCAGGTGCGTAGCCGTGTGGCTGATTTTGTGGGCAGTCGTGTGGAGCATCATGCTATAAGCATCGACACCGATCCGGCTGCCGACTACAATACCTACTTTGCGCTTGAGGATGCCATTGTGGGGGCTTATACCGACGTGCGCGACCGCATAGCACGCAAGATGTTTCGTTGCGGCTATGCAAAACTGTCGGATGAAGAACGCGAGGAGGTGCGCGAGGCGTGTCCGCAGCGTATATTGGAAACATACAAGACATCAGATCAGAAAGGAGACGAGCAATGATATTCGATAATCGTAACAGAAGACAGATGCCGCAGCTGAACACCGCATCGCTGCCCGACCTTATATTTACCGTGCTGTTCTTCTTTATGGTGGTGACACATATGCGAACCGTAGCACTGAAGGTGGAGTTTCGTGTGCCTCAGGGTACAGAGCTGACACGACTTACGAAGAAGACAGCGGTGTCGTATGTGTATATAGGTCGTCCGGCTACTACTTCAGGACATAATGTCAAGGCATCGGCTGATGCCAATAATAGATTTCTGATTCAGATAAACGACCGCATAGCTACCGCTTCGGACATTGCTGGATTTATGGCATCCGAGCGCAAACGCATGTCGGAAGAAGACCGTTCAAATCAGACTGTTTCGGTAAAAGCCGACCGTAAGACTCCAATGGGAATGATAACCGATGTGAAGATGGCACTGCGCAAAGCACGTGTTCAACGCATCAGTTATTCGGCTGACCAGCGCAAATAAATCTTTTATTTTTCTTGATGAGTTATAAATTGTTAGATTTTTCCGAAAAATTCTGCTAAAATATGCCGAATAGCTAAAAATGAGCGATTTACAAGTGTTTCACCTCAATAGAGGTAATGACTTGGTAATAGTTTTAACTTCTGTATTATACATAAGTTTGCATTACTTGTCAAACAACTCTTTTCGGTGACAAAGGTACAACATTTATGTGGATTGATGAAAATCATATCCATTTTTTAGATTTTATTTTCAGTTGCTGCCATATACGTAACTACTCAACACCCCTTGGATGTGTCAAATCCGCAAAATATTGATGATTTTGGCTATATTTATGCTACAAAATAGGCTATTATGTCAAATGAGTACTTGAAATTCATTTTTAAGGGCTGAGTAGTAACAAGAACATCTGAGACCTACAGAGAATGAACCGCCAACCTGTGGGGAGGAATAAATTGAAAAATGCTTCCATACTGCGGGAGTACGGAAGCATTGGTATGGGGGAAAAGACAAAAGATTATTGCAGACTCTTGTCAAGAATTTCAAGAAGAATGGTGGGATCTTCATGGATTTGCTCTGCTGTGAGTCCTCTCTTTTCCACTTCTTCAGCAACAGTAGGATAGTCCTTGAATTTCTCACTTATCTTTTTCAACAGTTTCTTTTGAGAGTATTTTTCTCTCTTAGCATTAATTTTTTTACTTTCAAACAAATTCCAATAGTACACATGCTTGCCGCCATCAACCATATAGTGATATGATCTACAACCTGAATAATTGGTACCGGCAACATACGGGATACCTGTAAAAGTTCTGCTTGTGATGGTGTTTTCAAAAGCATAAGGTTCCATATAGCCAACGACATGCTTTCCCTTGAAAACTTCAGTTGCCAAAAATGGAAATTTAGGGTCGTCATCTATAAGAATGAAAGTGCGCTGCTTGCCGTCTTGCATAGCATTGTCCACCACAAGGGATTTTATATCTACTATCTTGTATTTTACGTCCTTGCCATCTTGTGTTTCACTGAAATAGATGTTTTTCTTCATAAAGTGGATGTCGTTCTGCAAATAGCCGTTAAGTCCTGACTTCGTCACTCAAAAATGTCCATTTTGTAATTAATTGATAAACAATATTT